>MTKW01000331.1_pt1 | contig 97240 bp, 83 predicted proteins | sample 1042761 | NCBI WGS metagenome assembly MTKW01 (sample SAMN06205366, study PRJNA360243) | anaerobic digester metagenome | biome: Wastewater treatment plant; feature: Anaerobic digester sludge; material: sludge; isolation source: anaerobic digester fed with sludge from wastewater treatment plant ... | reverse complement strand
CGCAAAAATATTGGCGATGTTCGTTATGGGGACCATCGACGTTAAGTTAATCGGAATTCTCTGTAGAGAGGGCAGGCACGGGGGCTGCAGCAACTGGAGCAGCGTGGGCTGAGCCCGCTGGTTTGGGCTGGGGATATGTTGCTGCGATCTGTTGTTGGCTGGTGGTGCCGCCGGCTGCAGCAGTCTGCTGAGCAGTTGCGCTATAGCTCTGCATGCCGCCGCCTGGGGCGGAAACTCCTGTGGGCATCTGCACTGGCTGTGTCGCCTGTGCCATTTGAGTGGCCTGGGTGGCAGAGGGCAGGGGAGGATTGGTGGATGGCGGCATATCAGCCATCATTGGCGTCTGCTGGGCGGGAGGGGCCTGGCTGATCACATCGATGATGATGGCATTGCTGGGCTGGTTGTTGAGAACGAAGAGGATGATGTGCCTGCCCACCTCATCCGCCCGGAAGTTCAGGCTGTTGTATCCCGGGAAGATGTCAAGGCGCTTGCTGGTGATGTTGAGGGTGTTGTTCTGAAGGATCCAGTAGTAGTCCGCCTGGCCGCCCACAGGGGCAAAGGCGATGAACTCCACCCCGGACCCAGCAGGAACTATGACATATTGGGACCAATCAGCACCTTTACGAATCCAGAGCTCATTTCCCCTATTGGAGGCCACTGCCGACTGATACTGAGCGTATGCGATCTCCTGGCCGCTGCCCAGGTATATCCTGGTGGGAGCAACCTGAGCCACATCGATCCTCACTGGAGTGAAGGTCTTGACCACCGGTATGGTGCTCTCCATATAGAACTCGGAGAAGAAGGTGGTGGCTGCGCTGACATCCTCGAACTCCGGGCCAAACCAATAGCTTTCTCCGCTCATCATGCCATTTGTGCCCAATCCAAAGAGGCTCTTGACGAATTCCTCATCGAAGGCAGTCTGGGTGATCTCCATGGACTGCGATATGGATATATCATATCCTGCTGCCATTCCCAGGCCAGCGGTCAGGGCCAAGAGGCACAGGCATAAGCAATTGAATCTCAACTATCACACCTCAATGATTCTGACAGGAATTGTATCTATTTAGACTTAAGTCTTGTATCGGCCTCATCTGAACATCATGGAAGTGAATATCTCTTCTGTTTAAGCTCAATAGCCATCTTTGCAGCCTTCTGCTTTATCTTCAAAACCTTCTCATCGATGCATTCAGGCCCGTTGCGGTTAATTTTATAGTTACTATTATACTCATACTATCCCTTATTTTTTATATCAAAACATCATTATTTTTACGTTATTTAAATGTTTGTATTTATATAACTAAGTGGTTTATGCCGCGATGTAAACGACGGGTTTGGTCAAGTGCCTGCTGCGTTAACGGCATAATAAGCAGTCTAAGGCTAAATCAATATCCAGCATGGGTTTAATGCGGGGTACGGGATTCGAACCCGTGAACTCCTTCGAGACAGGATCTTAAGTCCTGCGCCTTTGGCCGGCTTGGCAAACCCCGCAACCATTTAAGGCCGCTTATAGTCGGGGATGATGGATAAATAGTTTCCCGAATGCCTTGTGTGCAGTCGCAAATGGCCTTGAAAAAAGATAAATAGCTATTTAAAGGCGAAGAAGAGGCCTTTTGAGCCTCTCTTTGTCGCTATCGCCATCGGAATAGGCTATAAGCCAGAGGCTTGTGGCCCATGCCGTGCTTGCAATCTCTTATTCGCCGTCTTCAGTTGTTGCTGATCGTTCATCTCGTTCATGCCGGAGGCAGAACCTGGGCATTTGCAGCAGCCACAGCCTCACCCTTCACTATCCTCAGGCTGTTGATCAGGTTCATGGTCACATCCTCTGGATAGGTTGAGGTTATGCCTACACGTGTTGTGCCCACGGAGACCGGCCCGCAATCGCACTGCACGCTGTCCAGCCAGTAGACTGCCTCATAACGGTTGAGATCGGCGGGGACCATGGTGTTGAAGGATGCTGGAATGGCACTGATTATATATCCCTCTCTCTCGTCTATGATGATGTCATCCAGACTGGTTACATTATACAAGTTTAATGCAGCTTCCATAATGGAAATTTGCTTTTGGGGCGCAAATGTTGCATCTATTAATCCATTGAACTGATTTATTACCACATTCGCTCCAGTGGTGTTGTCAGTGGATATCTGCAGGACGTATATTGTGGAAGATTCCATTACTTGCGGCTCCAGTTCAGTTACCGTATAACCCAGGTCGGTATTCAAATCGAAAGTGATGCCATACGGCCCAAGCTGGCTGCTCTCTGGCGCAGACATGGCCAGAGAGGATAGCATCAGCACCAAAGCAACTGCTAGTACTATTCTCACTCTATTCACCTGACCATCTCTTGCCTTTCATCCTAGAAAAGTCTTGCTTTGATATAGATCTCGTATCAGCCCTCCAAAAGAGCATTAGGATCAAATGAGGGTAATGGGGAAGGGATTCATAATGAGATATGGCTGTGATGAGCCGGGGATCTACACCATCATCCTCTTCCTGGAGAAGGGGAGGAGGATTGGCATCGGATCGCTGGGCACCATCGATTTCGCCCCTGGATACTATGCCTATACCGGCTCTGCCCGGGGGCCGGGGGGATGCAAGAGGGTGGACCGCCATGTAGAGATACTTGAGGGCAGTAGAGCTACCCGCAGATGGCATATCGACTACCTTCTCTGCAAAACTGGTTTGGTTGAGGTGTTCATAACCAGGACAAGCCGGGATCTGGAATGCAGCATAGCGAAGGCCGTAGGAGAGCATCTCAGTCCTGTCGCGGGCTTCGGCTGCAGCGACTGCAACTGCATCAGCCATCTTTATTATGGCGATGATCTGGAGAGGACGAGGGAGGCTGTATCTATCGCCCATTCTCAGGCAGCATCAATGGCTTTGGTGCCCTCGCGAGAATGATCGGGGGAGAGGGCCGATTATAGATTGGATGCAGGTTCTGCCGATATTGATATATCTTCTGTGCTATATGTCAGAAAGTATGCCTGCATCGCCTTTCTCGTTCAAACATCCGAAACGCATTTATAGATCGAAATATAAAAATCGCTCAAAAGGGAAATAATCATAATAAATTAGCCAGGAACGAAGGCCGCGGTCTATTGAAGGGATAGGTCCGGCTGGTGAAGGGAGTAGTTGAATGAGGAGGGGGAGCTCCAGGCTCAGACTACCTCGGGGGAAGCGTAGTCTAAAGGCAAGCCCTGTGCTCATGGGCACCGCCATATTTCTGCTAATTCTAGTCCCGGCTGTATTCTATCTGTTCACCGGAGAGGACTCCCAATCATCCCCTTCATCCTCCGACCAGAATTCAGGGATTGGGCCCTCATCTGCCCAAAGCCGTCCCCCTGAGCCTGTGCTCAGGGTTGCCTCCTCAGATGTATCCCTGCTGGCAGTGGTCAACTCCAGCCCGGATCTCTCTTTGGTCTATCTGGAAAACAACGGCATCACTAAGCTTCATAGAATTAAGGTGAAGGGACGGGACAGATCCCTTGGCACCCTCTCCGAGCTTGACCCTGGGGAGAAGAAGGTCCTGTCAATAAGCGGCAGGGCGGAGAGGGTGGGCGTCTTCGCTCTAGACCCAACCGGCCTGGAGATTCAGGGGCGGGTCCTGTACAACAGCACAGGAGAGGGGCAGAACGAACCAGAGGATGCCCTGAACAAAGAGCCGATAGAAGAGATGGCCTTGCTTCCCATGTCCATTCCTGCAGGAGGAGCTATTCCAGCGGAAGCTCCAGCCCCCGCCCCCCCTGCTGTAGAAGCACCAGTGGCAGAAGAGCCCATCCGCCCGCCAGGCCAGAACTCCAGCTCAGCCTCTCTGTCCCTTAACCTATCAGTCAATAGATCGGCCGGGCTGGCAGGAGAGGCGGTAAGCTTCCAGTGCCTGGCCAGGAACACTGGCAAGGATGAGCTATCCGATGTTCTCATCACCTGTGGGGGCAAGATCGCCTCCACCAGGTTCCTCACACCAGATAAGGAGCTTCAGCTGGATGGAGTTCTGCTGATCGAGAACAACACCAGGCTACTGGCCGAGGCCCGTGCCAAAGATGGCCGGGGCAATATCCATGCCAATAACAGCAGCCTTGATATCCGCATGATCTCCCCGAAGATCGACCTTCTGCTCAGAGCCCCGGAGCTTGTTCACCGAGGGGAGAACGCCTCCATACTGATCCAGATCTCCAACAGCGGGGAAGATAGCCTCACTGACCTCAAGGTGGATGACAGATGGGGGGAGGTGGCCCGGATCCCCGTCCTGGCGGCAGGAGAGGTCAGGACGGTGCATGGGAACAGGACAATTCTGCACACACTGCCCTATGAGGTTGTTGTATCCGCCCAAGACGAGATGGGTGGACAGCTCTATGCCCGCCAGAGCCAGATGATAGCTGTGATGAACTCCTCTCTAGAGATCAAGAGCGAGAGAATGGAGGTGGCCTCATATCCCGGGGAGCCGGCAGAGGTGACCTGGATCCTGAGCAACACCGGCCAGGAGACTCTGTTCGATGTCACTTTGCAGGGGGATGAGACAGACTGCATTCTGCCCGTAATGCTTCCGAATGGATCAGTGCGAATGGCCGCCATCTACAACAAGAATGCCACCACCATGATCAATGTCACCGCCCGGGGGGTAGACAGCCGCGGCTTTGAGACCACCGCCAATGGTAGTGTGCTGCTGAAGAGCATCCAGCCAGGCATCAGCCTGAAGATCATGCCCGAGAGGGTCGAGGCCGTTTCAGGAGATGCAGCCCCCATCAACTGTCTGGTCACCAACTCTGGCCAGGATAGACTGGAGGGCGTGGTCCTCACCCTGGATGGCGCAATGCTCATCTCCCTGGGCGACCTCGAACCTGGAGAGTTCAGAGTGGTGGAGGCAAGCCCGATCATCCAGGAGAATGGAACACTGCAATTTGCTGTGGCAGGAAAGGATTCCCTGGGCAGGACCTGGTCTGACAGAATGGCAGTTGAGGCGAATACAGTCATAACGGCAGTCAAGGTATTTGCCAGTGCTTCGCCTTCTGCACTGGCCCCTGGTGGCACCAGCAACATCACCTGCACTGTGGCCAATACAGGCAGTGTGCCCCTTTATAGCATCTTCGTAATCAGCAAAAATACAGGCCCCTTGGGGAGCATTGACTTCCTCTCTCCCAAGCACCAGAAGACGATCACTGCAAAGAAGACGATCAGCAGTGGAGGAGAAGATATCATAACTGCTGAGGGCTTCACCATGGATAGAGAGTCGGTGCGGGGAGAATACCACCTGAGCCTGGTCCTGATCGAGGGCTCATCTGTTGAAAGCAGCAGCAAAGCACAGGACGATTATCCCGAATACAGCATAAAGATGGTCCGATCAAACATCAGCTATGGGAATCTGAGCCTGCCCTTCAATCTGCCAGAAGAGGAGTCGACCATCACCCAGGTCTCGGGAACGATGGCCAGGGACATCGATCAAACCGCTCGAAGGTCCAACAACGTCGTGGTGGAGGGGGTCTCAAACCTCCTTCGCTATGTGGAAAATCTCCTGGGCCTCTCTGGTGGAGGGGGAGATGATAAGGATTTGAGGGGTGATAAAGGGGCAGGAGATGGTGAGGATTTGAGGGGTGATAAAGGGGCGAGGGATTTTGAGGATTTGAGGGGTGATAAAGGGGCAAGGGATGGTGAGGAGGTGAGAGATATTAAAGAAATGGGAGATGCCAAGGAGGCGAGAGATCATCTTATTGTGGATGATGGAACCTCCAACCTCAGCTCCACCGGCAGGATCGAACCGATCCCAATGCCCTCGATCAAGCCTGAATCCAGGGAACGGAATCTATCCGGCTCTGAGAACTATGAATTGAGCATTGAGGGAGTGAAGAACTCAGAGCACGGGGTGATTTCTATACTGGATGTTAACGCCCAGCCCCGTCAGCCGGCTGCAGGGGAGGATGTTGTAGTCACAGTCCATATAAAGAGCCAAACTCCAATAGAGGATGCCTCTGTGAAGTACGGCCTCTCTGATTCCCCTCTGACCAGGCAGAGCATGATGAGAGTTAATCGAGTCTACGAGACCGGACTGGCCATTGAGACGGGGGACGAGACAGATGGATACTGGAGCGGCACCATACCGGGCAGAGCAGCGGGCACCTACATGCCACTATCCATCTGGATAACCGATGGATCGAACACGGCGGAAGGCGGGCCCTACCTGATTCACTGGAGCACAGTCAATACTGCTTCCGATGGGAAGAGAGGGGAGAGCACCACGGCCTCTCTGGAAAAGAGGCTATTCATTGAGTCCACATCGGTGAAAGGAGAGGGGGAGGTCTCAATAAAGGACAACTTCAATGGAGCGGCCATGCACTACAACGATAGGATGATGGGCAATGGATCGATATCCATGGAGACCCTGAGAAGCATTGATAGAAGATCATCTATGGACAACTTCACTGAGACCAAGGATCTGGTCTTCACTGGTGGCAGCCTGAAAGGGCACAAGACAGTCGAATCGCCGCGATTCGATGGAGGCATGGGTGCATCGGTCAGCGAGAGGTACAATCTGAGCCATGTGGATCGATCGGAGAGCTCCAGCGTCTCCAGTGCAGGCTATGCCAACAACTCCCTTAACTTCAAGACCGAGCAGGCCTTCAATGGAACATGGAATATTCAGACCAATTACGCCAGGCTATTCAAGAGGGTTAAGGCAGATCAGCAGTACAAAGGCTCCTTCCAGACGGAGAAGGATATACAGTTCCAGGACAACAGGTAGAAGAGGAGATCAGGGCTGATGATCGGGCTGGATGATCTGGCTTGGGTACTGAGGCCGGATGATCGGATCGGATTTTAACCCCGTCTGGCTCTTGCAGCCTCTCTCCAGACCTCGTCGTAGCCGTCCAGAGATTCGATCTGATCGTGAATATCTATGCGGCGCTGAACCTCGGCCGCACGCAGCTTATGCTCCATAAAAAGCCGCATCAGCTCCTGGCTCTCTTCCCGCAGGCTCTCTGCCTCCTGCCAGAAGCTCTCTGCCAGCTCGTCGCTCACCGGCCGGGTCTCCACTGACTTCCGGCGCAGCTCGATCTCCATCTGACGAAGGGCTTCGTACTTCTCCCTCTCTTTCCTGGCCAGAGCCTGGAGATCCGCTACCTCTTCTGCCATATCCTCTATGCTTCTGGCCACCAGATCCTTATCCGAGAACATATCACGCCCCCAGCATCTTCAGAAGGGACATCATCCTGCATCAGGCATCATCCTGCAGAACAGGTCCCCTATTTCATGCATCGCTTAGCCTCTCTTCACCTTGCTTCTCAGCCGGCGAGGATCTCGTCTGCAGGGCCTCAAGCCCCAGGACTACAAGATCCTCGCCGGTCGCGCTCGCCAGATTCTTACCAGCCTCTCGTCTGCAGGGCTTCAGCCTCGGGAATGCTCGCCGCCTCCAGCCCCTTCATAGCCGCTCCCAGACCCTTTGAGAGCTCTGCTAGGCGAGCCGGATCATCATAATGATGAACAGCATTCACTATTGCCCTGGCCATCGCCTCCGGACATTCGGACTTGAATATTCCTGAGCCCACGAAGACCCCATCAGCCCCAAGCTGCATCATAAGGGCAGCATCGGCGGGGGTAGCCACTCCACCAGCTGCGAAGTTGACCACTGGAAGGCGTTGCATCTGGGCACACTCTCTGACCAGATCCAAATCGGCCTCTATCTCCCTGGCCACCTTCAGCAGCTGAAGATCGTCCATCCCCTTCAGGCTCCTGATCTGACCCAGGATCATCCTCATATGCAAGACCGCCTGGCTTACATCTCCAGTTCCTGCTTCGCCCTTGGTCCTGATCATGGCCGCACCCTCTTTGATCCGCCGGCAGGCCTCACCCAGGTTCCTGGCGCCGCAGACGAAAGGAACATTGAACCTGGCCTTCTCGATATGAAAATCGTCTGCAGGGGTCAAGACCTCTGACTCGTCCACCATATCTACGCCCAAAGCTTCCAGTATCTGGGCCTCGACGAAGTGACCGATCCTGGCCTTTGCCATGACCGGGATGGTCACCGCCTCTATGATCTCCTCTATGATCAGGGGGTCTGCCATCCTGGCCACCCCGCCCATCTTCCTGATATCGGCGGGAACGGCATGCAAAGCCATTACGGCTACAGCACCTGCTTTTTCTGCTATTATGGCCTGTTCAGGAGTTGTGACATCCATGATCACCCCCCCTCTCTGAATCTCAGCGAAACCGCGCTTTAGCAGTTCCGTACCAAATCGAAGATTTTCAAGTTCCATGAATTGCCCCAAACATTCTTAAGGGAAAAGCAGAGCGTCGAGAATAAATAAACTTTGCCCCGGCGGACTGCGATATCTCTTGAAAAAATGAGATGAAAAGAGGGGCGGATCGAGAAGGGAAAAAAGCCATAAAAGATTGAGGAAGAGGGGGACAGACCCCTGCATCCCCGCTTATGGCATATAGTTTTCGTAGATGTATATATCCCAGTCCCCATTGCGATCATCCGCCCAGACTATCCTTGAGCTGCTTATGCGCGGATCTGTCTGATTGCCAGGATCGGTGCAGATGGGCATCTCCTTTTCTGCATTCAGGTCGTAGACATAGATATCCCATTCTCCATTGCGCTTATCCTGCCATACGATGACACCATCCTCGACATCGGGATTGATCTGATCGGCTGAATCAGTGGTTATCTGCATCTCCTTGCTGGTGTTCAGATCGAGGGCATATATATCCCAGTCTCCATTGCGGTTGTCCTGCCAGACCACAGTGCGGCCGTCAGTGGACGGATTGATCTGATCGGCGGGATCGGTCACAATAGGTACTGGATCCTTGTCCTGTCCCTGCTTCCAAAGGAGGATATCCCAGCTTCCAGCCTTATTGTTCTGGAAGACCACATAATCCCCTCCTGCCCGGGCATTGATGCCGCTGGGTGGTGACTTAGGGGCAACTTCCTTCTCATATAGCGGCCGGGAGTAGACCATCCAGCCAAAGTATGTCTTTCTCAAATAGGCCAGATAATTCTCGCTCAGGGAGATGGGGGTGACATTCTCCAGGCCATAGACCAGCTCAGTCGAGTTGTCTATGGATACATCAAACGTCCTGATGCACCAGTAGTCCTCTATCTTATATTGATTATCAGGGTTCCTGGCCACCCAGGCGATGATGCTTCCTTTGATATCCGGATACATATCCTCATAGGGGCTGGCTGCGAGGGGCAGCTCCAGCTCTTGAGCCAGGCTGTAGACGTAGACATCGGGATCACCAGTGCGATTGTCCATCCAGGCTACATAGTAGCCCACCTGATCGTTTCCGCCCACCACCGGATGGCTTTGGTCTCCGGGGGCCTTGCAGATGACGCTGGTCTGGCCAGCAGCCACTGCCATTGACCTTGGCTTGCCGCTGTAGGTATTGATCCATACCAGCTTCCTGTCCATGCTCGGCTTGGCCTGGCCTGGACCGGCCTGGACCAGCTCATCCTTCCAGCTGGAGAGATCCAGCTTTCTTATGGCTGTATCCTCGCCCGAACCGTCCACATAGGCGATGTAATTGCCCCATACCGCCGGGCTGCTCTGCTCTCCCTCCCGCGGATAGCTCTTGCCCCATTTCTTGTCCCAGAAGTAATAGGAGATATCCCCTGTCGAAGAATCCTGCCAGGCGATGGTGTTTCCAGATATATCCGGATAGAGCTGATCGCCATCCCCAGTGAGCTTGGTCTCAGTTCCATTTATCAGGTCCTTTACATATATATCCCAGTCTCCATTGCGGTTGTCCTGCCAGACCACCAGATCGCCGCTGATGACGGGATACATCTGTTGCCCCGCTCCCTTGTAGATGGGAGTGACCTTGTCCGTGGACAGATCCTTCATATAGATGTCCCAGTTGCCGCTGGAGTTATCCTGCCAGACCACCAGATTCCCGGATATGGAGGGCCATGTCTGATCGCCCTTGCCGGTGGCCACGGTAGACTCGATGCCAGTGGCGATGTTCGTCATATAAATGTCTGAATCTCCGCTCCGGTAGTCGGAGTAGACCACTATATCCCCAGAGCACTTGGGATAGAGCTGGTCGTAATCCCCTTTGGTTATGGGCCTCTCCGAGCGGGTGAAGAAGTCAAAGCCATAGATATTCCAGTTGCCCCTCCGGTTATCGCTCCATACCAGAAGGCTGCCGTTGGTGTTTGGATAGTCTGCCTCCAAGAGAAGAAGGGGATCGGAGTTGATGTACCTCATCTTGATCTGGGAGTGGCCGTCGCTGTTATCCATCCACACTATCCTGTTTCCGCTTATGATCCTGCTGGAGAGGTAGGGTTTGACCTGATATGGATCGCCCTTGCCGTCATTAGGAGTCTGCTGATTGGGAAGAGTGGCAACAGCTACCTCTACCCCCTTTCTCAGGTCGTACAGATAGATATCTGAGTCCCCCTGCCGGACGTCAAGCCAGGCCACATAATTCCCATGGACCACTGGATTCCCCTGATGAGCGGGGTTGATCACCACCGCCCTCTCTGTTTTGGTGGTCAGGTCATAGGCATAGATATCCCAGTTCCCGTTTCTGCCGTCAGCCCAGACCACAGTGTTGCCTGAGATCCAGGGTTGAGCCTGACGGGCCGGGTTGGTGCAGATGGCGCTCTCCTCGCCTGTGGTGAGGTTGAGCAGATACAGATCCCATTTATCCTCCCCGCTGCGAGAATCGATCCAGACGATTCTATCTTTATCTATCACCGGGGAGAGCTTCATGGACTGGATAGTGGTGACCTGCCTTTCCTGGCCGGTAGTGATATTATAAAGGTAGATCTGCTCGCTTCCTGAGCGGGAATCGATCCAGATGATGCTGTCGTCATCGATCATCCCGTAGCGGTGGTCGGATTGATCGGTGGTCACCTGCTTTCTCTCTTTTGTCCTCAGATTATAGAGGAATATCTGCAGACTTCCCTGGCTCTGGTCCGTCCAGATCAGGTTATCGTTGCTGATATCAGGGCTGCTATGATCGAAGCTCTCCTTGGTTATCTGCGTCTCCTCATTGGTAGTGGTGTTGAAGAGAAAGACATTGAAGTTGCCGTCCCTGTTGTCTGTCCAGACGATATTGTCCCCGGAGATCGAGGGATTGGTGTGATTGAAGGGACCGCTGGTTATGGATATGTCAGCCATTATCTCGAAGTCGAACATCTGGATGTCCGGATCGATGCTTCCCTTCCGGTAATCAGTCCAGACCACACCCCGTTTGCTGATTGCCGGCTCCATCTTGATGCTGCCTGGTGCAAGAGTGGAATCTGCGCCAGTCTCGATATCATAGAGGTTTATGTCTGTGTGATTGTTGAGATAGGCGATATAGCGGCCGTAGATCTTGGGATCGGTCTGCATGCCGGGTTTGTTTATGGTGCCTTCCTTGCCGGTTGCCAGGTCCTTGAAGGCGATGTTGGACTCGCCGGTGCGGTTGTCTGCCCAGACCACAATATCCCCGCTGACCGATGGGAACGACTGGTCACCGGGGCCGGTAGAGACGGCAGCTTCTTTGCCTGAGGAGATATCATATGAATAGACATCGAAGTCGCCAGAGCGCTTGTCCATCCAGACTATCCGGTCACCGCTGATCCTGGGCCTGATCTGCTCGCCGTTCGCAGAGGATACCACCACCTCATTCCCGGTGGATAGATCCAGGAGGCGTATCTGATAAGTTCCCGTGCGATCGTCTGCCCAGACCACTCTATTGCCGCTGATGTCCGGCTGGGTCTGGTTGCCCTCTGCAGTGGTGACTGCAGACTCAGTCTTATTGATGACGTCATACATATAGATGTCTGCGTTCCCAGAGCGCATATCCTGCCAGACGATGCGCTCGCCGGAGACGGCAGGGCTGATCTGGAAGAAGGGATCGATGCAAACCCATCTCTCCAAGCCGGTCTCCAGATCGTACATGAATATGTCATAATTTCCGCTCCTGTTGTCTGACCAGGCCACAATATGCCCATCCAGTGCAGGCTGCATCTGCTCTCCTGCAATTATGGTTATGGGGCGTTCCTTTCCAAACTCCACCCCGCTGGCCATTCCTGCCAAGAGGAGAGCTATTATCATGATAGAAAGCCTAATCATCCTGTGCATCTCATCACTTCTCACAACTTCTCATCACTTCTCACAACTTCTCATCACTTCTCACAACTTCTCATCACTTCTCGCAACTTCTCATCACTTCTCGCAACTTCTCGTTACTTCTCATCGCTCTATGATCTTTATTATCCATCATCTGCGATCTATTCTACGATCATCTGCGATCTATTCTACGATCTCTTTTCTCGCTTGATGGCCCCTGATTTTGGCGAGCCACTATAAGGACTTTTCTCGACGTTTGCCGTGATCAATCCAGGAAGAGTTTAGGTGCGGACCGGACCGGAGCCGGAGTGAGAATGGGCCGGGCTAGCGGATCACAGTTCGGTCCAGGCTCACCAGGAAAAAGCAAAGAGCGGCCAGTCAAGGGTGGGCTTCAATGCGGCCAGATAGCAGTAAATCCCTATGGGATACCTCTTGACCTGGCTCTTGGCAGTGAATGCCATTGCGCTGAGATAGGGATTATCCAGGAGCGTCAGCTTCAGGTTCTGCCCCTGAGACTGTGCGGATCCCCTCAGCGGTATCGCCACAATTCCTGCTCCCTGCCAGTAGAAGAATGCAATGATCAGGATGAATAGGCAGCTTAAGAGGACAGTGTATCTGGGGCGAACTCATACCTGCAGGAGATCCAGGCCAGTCCGTCCAGGTGCTTGGACCAGTTGATCCTTTTCGTCTCTTCTTCAGGTCTTCATTGAAGCTCGTGGCGCGAAGATCGGCATTTCCGGATAGTTGAGCTCCCTGAAAGCAGAATCATTTTTGAAAGCTGCCCCGCCCAAATCAGCAACGACTTTATATTCCTTTCTGCTAACCCCCTAGACAGACCGGGAGGAACTCAGTTGAAGGCCTATCTCACAATGGATGATGTCAAACTCGATAATAAACGGGTCCTGGTAAGGGTCGACTTCAACTCCCCCATGGACCCGAGCGGAAATATCCTGGATGACAAACGGATCAAGAGCCATTTAGATACTCTGCGCGCCCTGGAGGATTGCCGGGTGGTCCTCATGGCCCATCAGAGCAGGGCAGGAAAGAAGGACTATACCACAATGGAGGCCCATGCCCGCTCTGCTACCAGGCTACTTCGACGCGATGTCACCTATGTTGATGATATCTTCGGCTCTCATGCTCAAAAGGCCATAAAATCCCTCATCCCAGGGGAGGTTCTTCTCCTGGAGAACACCCGCTTTTATGCTGAGGAGAACATGAACCGCACCCCTGCGGATCATGCCAAGAGCCATATGGTAAAGAAGCTGGCTCCTCTTTTCGACCTCTTTATAAACGATGCTTTTGCCGTCTCCCACCGCTCTCATTGCTCTGTGGTCGGCTTCACTGAGGTCCTGCCCAGCATTGCCGGCCTTCTTATGGACAGGGAGATCACAGCACTGGATAGAGGCCTAAAGGGCGATGAGCATCCTGCAGTCTATTCCCTTGGTGGGACCAAGGTAGACGACTCCATCAAGGTGATAGAGCATGTCCTGCAACGGGGTGGGGCGGACAAGATTCTGACCTCTGGTGTGGTGGCAACGGTCTTCATGATGGCGGCAGGAATCGATGTTGGAGAAGCCAATCGCAAGTTCGTCGAGGATCAGGAGTATCTGGAGCAGATACCCCTGGCCACAAGGCTGCTGGCAGATTATCCGGACAAGATCTCAATTCCGCTGGACGTGGCCCTGAACAAGGATGGAAAGAGGGTAGAGGTTTCTGTCACTGCTATCCCCAAAGATCTTCCCATAGCTGATATCGGTCTGGAGACGATAGTGGATTATTCCAAAGAACTGAAGGATGCCCGGATTACAGTGATGAACGGGCCGGCTGGGGTGTTCGAGCAGGATAAGTTCCGGTTGGGCACATCTGAGCTGCTGAAGGCAGCAGCCGAGTCTGGCTACTCCATAGCCGGTGGAGGGCATAGCGTGGCCGCCATAGATCAGCTGGGTCTGGAGTCAAAATTCTCCCATGTGAGCATGGGCGGCGGAGCGAGCATAACCTATCTCTCAGGGGAGCCCCTGCCGGGGATCGAGGCCCTGAAAAGCTCCGCCCGGAGGATGCGCAAGGCTTAAAAAGCTCATTCAAGGCAGCTGCCCAGCCGCCATCTCCCTGCATCTTTGCAGGAGGGCGCCGGGGTCTCCTTGGGCATCAAAAGAGGCGGCAGAGCTGTGCCCCCCGCCGTCCCCATCATGATCTCTGCCGATCTCGCCCATCATCTGGTTGAGGTTCAGGCCCGCTTTGACTGCCTTGCGGCTGGACCGGGCGCTTATCCTGACCCGGCCACTATGCCTTCCGGCAACAAAGGCCACATCCGCTCCCAGATCGATCAGCGCAGATGCTGCTGAGCCCTCAAATGAGTTCGCCCTGGAGGAGGCAATCAGCCATTCTCCCTGCCGTTCGATCTTTGCCCTCGAGGCGGCCTTGAGCACAGCTATCCTCTGGGAGATGTCCGGGGCAATGGATAGGGCCTGCAATGCCTCATCATAATCAAACCCTCCCGCCTCCAAGAGCTCTGAAGCGGCCTGAAACGATTCCGCGCTGGCCCGTTTGAACCTCCCTGTATCCGAGATGATCCCTACCAGGAGTCCCAGGGCCATCTCCCTGCTCGGTTTTCGCCCATTATCCTTCAGGATCTTCCAGACGATCTCTGCAGTTGATTTGGCCGGCCTTTGGATATAGAACTCCGCACCCTCCAGGAGTCCTTCGTCCTGGTGATGGTCTACAAGGCCGTATCTGGAAAGGGAGATTCTTCCCAATTGCAGATGGATGGAGGTGTCCACCACCACAATCAGATCCCAATCCTCTGCCACAGGGTCGGTCAGGACATCTGCTCCGATGGTATCTGACAGCTTCTTGCCGGTGCGGCTCAGGCCATCCGCCGCTCCTACAGCCCCGCCGAAGGCTTCAGCCAGGGCAAAGGCGCTCCCTATGGCGTCCGGATCGGCGTTGCGGTGGCACAGGTACAGGACATTCTTGTATCTGCTGATGATGGAGCCGAACTCAGCCTCCGAGATGAGCATGAGGAGTCGAGATCTCTGGCAATTGATATATCTTGCCTTGATATCCTTGGAGCAGCCAGCCTCTCCCCCACAGCCTCCCTGTTGTTCCTCTGAACCGGCTCGTATTCAGAGGCACCGGCTCAAAATCAGGAGTAACGGCTTAAATCGGAAGGATCGGCCATCCCGGCAGATGTGAATGGGCTGTCAATGCCCGCCCGTGGCAGGAGCATTATCCGCCAGGAGCTTCTCGCAGCGCTCCACTATCCTCCTCACTATGTCCATATCGTAGGGCTGGTGGACAGGCACCTGGATCTCCGCCTCCATCTGGGCAGAGCTGGGCGCTGCCCTCACCCCCTCCTCATGAACCTCCAGACGGAGATCGCAGGCGATATCCTCGATCATGGGGGTGAGGGGCTTGATTGCTCCTGCTCTCTTCGCCCTTTTGCGGAGCTTTTTCAAGAGGCGGTCGACCTCTGCTGCCAGGGGCTCCACATCGCCTGTCCCTGCCGCCTGGACGATCAGCTCGGCGCTCTCTTTGAGCTGGGAGAGGGTGCGAACTTTGGCCTCTATCACATCTCCGGAGTAGTTCTCCCTCACCCTCTCCAGGTAGCCGGGGGCGATGACCAGAAGGTCGATCTCCTGCAGCCGGGAGAGGTCCTCCTCCCCGGGATTGTAGGGGTTGAGCACTAGATGATCCAGGCCCAATCGCACAGCCAAGCTCCTGTACATCGGGCTGACCCCCACCAGCTTTCTGTTCTGCAGAAGGGCTTTTCTCACCGTCTGGGGATTGGAGGAGGCGATGCCGAAGTAGTCGGCAAACCCAGGTGTGGTGGTCAGAAGCTTGGTTCGGCTGTGCTTGACGGCATTGATCAGGCCCCTCTTCTCCAGTTCCCTCACATGCTCATAGCTCTTGTTTCCCCTGACCTGGACCAGCTCGCTCTGTTTGATGGGCTGCTTGTAGGCGATGATGGCCAGGGTTCTGATCAGGGGGGCCTCTATCTCCCGGGGGGCGAAGGAGAGAACCCGTCTGGCCAGAAGGGGTCGAACCTGCATGGAATAGCCCTCTCCTATGCTCCTGATCTCTATTCCCGCGTTGCGGCTGGCATACTCCTGCGCCAGGTCGCCGGCCGCTTGTTCGACCATCTGCAGTGACAGGCCGGAGATCTCAGCCAGCTCTCTAGAAGTGAGCGTTCTGCCGGCGGCGAAGAGGGCGGCTTCGATAACTGCTTTGGCGCTGGAGTTCATCATCAGATCTACCTGAGGGATGATCTCTCTCCGAGGGATTTAAGTTTTAGCCAGAGCATACAGCCAGAGGTCTGCTTCTGGGAACTTAAAGCGAATTGTTTTTATGTGATCAGAGACTATTATCATAATCAGGAGAGTTGGCGGAGTGATGTGAGATGAATAAGATAAATCCGGCATGGTTCTGCCGGTTTGCGCTTTCAATCCTGATCTTTTTTTCAGTATCATGCGCCTTTGCCGAGGATTATCCCGATTTTGTGGGATATGTGAACGATTATGCCCATCTGCTCTCAGCGCCACAGGCATCGAGCCTGAACCAGGAGCTGAGGGACTTTGACAATCGAAGCACCATCGAGCTGGCAGTGGTGACAGTAAACTCCATAGGGAGAGAGGACCCTCAGGGCTATGCCACCTATCTGGCCAACCTCTGGGGGATTGGTAAGAGGGGCAAGGATAACGGTATCATCTTTCTTGTGGCCATGCAGTCCCATGATATCTGGATTGAGACCGGCCAGGGGCTCTCCGGAGATATATCCAGCCGCCAGGTGCAGCAGATAGTGGATGAGATCGTCATACCGGAATTCCGTGCTGGAAGGCCCGATCAGGGGATAATCAAGGGAACAAGAGCGATAATCGATCATTTTGATGGGCAGTCTCCGGTTCAAGGGGCAGGAGCCCCCGCGCCGGCTGCGCCGTCAAGATCATCTGCACCATCATCTCAAAGCCAGAGGGGGAAGGATGGTATTTTGATCTGGGTTGGAGCCGCCTTTGCAGCACTCATTGCTCTCTCCAGGGCATTCTTCGACATAATAAATCCCCGGAGTGCCCAGGCGGGGAAGAATAAAACGAAGCTCGAGGGGATCAGAAGAGATCTGGATATGATGGTGGAGGATTCTACTGCTGCCATTGAGGCACTGAAAGAGCTCAGGGCCAATTATGTTCCGTCGGTCTGGAAACCAGCAGAGGATGCCTTCAGCATTGTAGATCTGAACAGGCTGGAGCTGGAATATATCAGAGCAGTGAAGGCCTCCAAGAGGGGCTGGATCAATGCCCCTGCTGCCCAGCAACTGATAGATGGCCTGGAAAGCAGCTCCAGGATCGCCAGCAAGAACATCTCCCTTCCCATGGAGAGGCTGGCTGATGCGAAGAAGTCTCAGAACGAATATCAGTCGCGCTTGGCAGGGCTTGGCCTGGCATTCAAGCAGGCAGAAAACGAGGTTGCAGGCGCGCAGATATCCATGACCACGATGATGGAGCTGGAGAAGGCAAAACAGCTTTTCCGCGAGGCAAAGGACATGGCCGGCGAGAGCCCGGATGCAGTCGACTGGATAGCTCTCCAGGAGAGGATTCAGAAGGCAGAGGAGGCAGTCGGCCAGGTCAGTCAAATGGCAGCCAGAGATAAATCAATAGCTGCAAAGATCCAGGGCCAGGACCCGGAGGAGATGCTGGCGAGGATGAAAGAGTCTTTGGAGGCTGCGGAAGAGAGGTTTGGAACCTCCTATTCTGCCCAGCCTGACCTGGAGGCGAGCAGGGCAGAGTATGAGAGGGCACAGCAGTACCGCTCGGGAAAGATCAATAACATCGATTTGTATATCATCTTGGAGTCTGTCAACAGGCATATCGAGCACGGACGTCAGAGCCATCAGAGGGAGATGGAAATTGGCCGCCAAAGGATAGAGGAGATGAAAGCAAGAGTGCGGGCTACATCTGTGCGCCACGGCGGTTTTGGCAGCTCGGGATCAGGTAGCTTTGGCGGCGGCAGCATGGGAGGAGGCAGCAGCGGGGGAGGCAAGTGGTAAAACCTCCATCTTTATTATGGACAGTATTGGGAGATATCATCCATCGCAGATTGCATAGAGACGTTCACAGATAGATCTGCCCCGCAGCTAGAATTGATCATGAACTACATATAGCAGGCCAAATATAGTCTGCCGGGGAGGGATTTTAATTAAAATTACTCTGTTAATTCCGCTGTTAGTCCTTTTTTTGGGTGGACTGATCTGCGATGGAGCTGATCAATCTCAATCTCAAGATAACTCCTCGGATCTGCTGCCCAAAGGGAATGATGCCGAGATTCTCTTCAGCATCTCAGAAGAGAATAGACTGAAGCTGCAGGAGGGCTATGAGCTGGCGGTCAAGTCGGCTGATATTGATGGGAATAAGCTTTATTCTGAGCTTTATAAGAATGGACGGATGATAGATTCCAGGATAATCATACCCTCTAATGATATCTCTGATACATTTGTCCATCCCCGGCCAGAGACTGGGGATGGGCACAAGATAGCAGTACACCTCAAGAACGTTTTCCGCGGGGTCGTATACGACATTGTCACAATCGATGGGGTCTATCAGACTTCAAAGATCCATCCTCATCGCATTCAGTTGAATGAATCTGACCTGAAGACTATCGCTTCTGGAATGCCCTTAGAGCTGGAAGAGGGCTATGACCTCGTACTCCATTCAGTGGATATCGATGGAAATAAGGCTCGTCTCGATCTCAGAAAGGGGGAGGAAGTCATTGATTCCCAGTTAATCCTTCCTGCCAACCAGATATATGATACGTTCCTCTATTCACGCCCGGGAACATCGCAGGAGATAAGAGTTCACTTTAAGAATATTCTCCGAGTTCCAGATCTTACCCTCATCACAATCGACAGGATCTGGCAGAATTCTGAAAAGGATCCCGATCTGGAGCTGATCGATGACTCTCAGCCTTTGATTGTGACTTCTGGGTATAATCTAACGCTGGAAGAAGGCTATGAGCTGGCAGTCCGATCTGTTGACATAGATGGGAATAGAGTACACCTGGAGCTCTCAAAGGACGGAGATGTAATCGACTCTCAGATAATCATACCCTCTAATGAGGTTGATGATATCTTTGAATATATCAAACTGGGAACATCGCACTCGATAAAGCTTCATTTCAAGAATGCTTTTCGGGGCGCGAATGAGAATCTGGTCACAATTGACCGGATCTGGCAGAATTCAGAAGAAGATCCTTATCAGGTGCTGATAAATCGCTCTGAATCCCTGACAATGACTGTCGGAATGCCTCTGATGCTGGATGAAGGATATGAGTTGACTGTCCATTCGATAGATATCGATGGGGATAAAGCATACCTGGAGCTTTCCAAGGATGGAGAAGTGGTCGGCTCTCAGGCTATCATACTCGCTAACAGAGTTGATGATACCTTCATTTACTCTAAGCCGGGAACATCACAGGAGATAAGGGTTCACTTCAAGAATGCCTTTAGGGGGGCGAATAAGAATCTGGTCACTATCGATCATATCTGGCAGAACTCAGAAAAAAATTCCGATCTTGTCCTGATAAATGACTCCCGATCATTGACGATAACCACTGAGATGCCTCTTTCGCTGGATGAGGGATATGAGCTGACTGCTCAGTCCGTAGACGTAGATGGGAATAAAACATATCTGGAGCTTTCCAAAGATGGAGAAGTGGTCAGCTCTCAAGTTGTCATACCTGCCAATGAGGTCGATGATACCTTCATTTACTCTAAGCCGGGAACATCACAGGAGATAAGGGTTCACTTCAAGAATGCCTTTCGGGGGGCGAATAAGAATCTGGCCACTATCGATCATATCTGGCAGAGCTCAGAAAAAAATCCCGATCTTGTCCTGATAAATGACTCCCGATCATTGACGATAACCACTGAGATGCCTCTTTCGCTTGATGAGGGATATGAGCTGACTGCTCAGTCCGTAGACATAGATGGGAATAAAATATATCTGGAGCTTTCCAAAGATGGAGAGGTGATCGCCTCTAAGGTGATCATATCAGCCAATGAAGTTGCAGATACATTCGTCTACATCGAGCCGGGAACCCAGAAAGAATTGATCGTCCACTTCAAAAATGCTTTCCGGGGCGCGGAGGGGGGCTTTGCAACCATCGACTGCATATCTCAATAAGAATGAATTGATGTAGGGATAGGCTTCCGCCTTACTTCCACAGTCATTTTTTTTGGCGTTCTCCTCTTTCCCAGATGATCTGGTGGGTATAAAGCAGCATCTATGGACGCCTTCTCACAAACAGCTCCCCGAAGATCTCCTCCTGCTCCAGCCAGACCTGCTTTCTCTGCGCCATGAAGAGCAGCGAGACATAGTTGGTCACCCCATCCTCATTCAGTTCCTCTCTGCGGTTGATATCCTGGAAGGTGACGGTCTTGCTCCCCATGAACATATCATCCAGTATGGGCCCCAAAGCCTTGATCCTCTCCTCGATGCCCTCATCGTGGGAGAGGTCCAACACCTTCTCATCAAGTGTAGGCCAGCGGTCTCTCATGGCCTTTCTCCGGCCCACCATCTCCGCCTTCTTCAGCTCCGAGATAAGCTCATCCAAGGTTACGGGCCTCTTGGAGCGTCTTCTCACCGGCGGATGGGGCAGAGTGCTCTCCCTCTCCTCCTCCCAGGCCTCCTCTTCCTCTCCCCCCATCTCCTCGATCTCAGGGGCGGGCTCCTCATTCCGCTCCTCCTTCTGCCCCTCCATGGAGTCGGACTTCATCCTCAGGAGGATGCTGGCATAAAGCAGCGTCCTGGCCGGTATCCTCAGATCCCTCTTCTCCAGGGAATCGATGTACTGCAAAAACTTCTCTGTGGTCCGGGCAATATCGATATCCCAGGGATCGATATCCCCTCTTCGGGCCAGCTCCACCAAGACCTCTGCCGGCTCGCCGAACTCAAAGCCTCTGGGATTGGCTCCCAGGCCGGGGATGAATGAATCTTCAGACAAAGTCCTACCTCAACCGCCTCAACCATCTCTGCTGGTGCATATGCCGGTCACCGTGGTGATATTGTTCTCCTGCATTGTCACTCCCAGGGTATACTTGGACTGGAGTATCATCGGCTTTCTCAGGGATACCACAATGAACTGGGCCTGGGCAGAGATCTTCTTGATCAGCCTTGCCACCCTCTCCACATTGGCCCCGTCCAGGAACATATCGATCTCGTCCATGGCATAGAAGGGAGCAGGCCGGAACATCTGGATGGAGAAGATGAAGGAGAGGGCAGTCAGGCTCTTCTCCCCCCCGGACATGGCCTCCAGGCGGTGGAAGGGCTTTCCCGCCGGCCGGGCCTTGATGCTCATCCCCCCGCTCAGAGGGTCCTCCGGGCTCTCCAGGATCAGCTCTCCCTCGCCCCGGGAGAGCTCCTGGAATATATCCTTGAAATTCTTATTGATTGCAGTGAAGCTGGACAGGAACGCCTCTTTCTTCATCTGGTCGTACCTGTCCAGCTTGTCGATGATCGCTTCCCTCTCCTCCCTCAGAGTGGTCCTCCTCAGGGCCAGGAAGTCGTAGCGGGTCTGGACATGATCGTACTCATCGATGGCCAGCATGTTCACCGGCTCCAGATCTCTCATGAACTGGGTCAGAGCTCGGATCTTCTCGGCGACTGTGCTGCTCTCCGGCGGCTCCTGGGCTGAGTCGACGCCGCTCTCTTCGATCTCTGTGCGCAGGCCATCCACCTTCAGCTGAATGGCATCACGGGCGGAGAGGCCGGCATCCAGGCGGGCCTGGATCCGATCCATCTCCCGTTCCATCTTATCGATCGCTCGCTGCATGGTGATGGTCTTCTCTAAAAGCTCGACTCTCACCCCCTTCAGGCCATGCAGCTCATGCTCGATCTCCGCCTCGCGGAATTTCATCTCCTCCAGTTCCTGGTTCAGGCTCTGGATGCGGGCGGATGCCGCCTCCTTCTGCTCTGCTGCCTCCGCCTTCTCCGCCTCCAGTTGCTCTCTTCGGGAGGTGATCTCCTCTCTCCTCTCGATTACTCCCTCTGACCGGATCCTGTCCTTGAGGATCTCGGCATCGATCTCTGCTATTCTGTCCTGAAGCCTTCTTATCTCTGATTTAGCCTCATCTGCCCTGCGATTCAGCTCGGGGATGGATGAGCCTGAAAGGCCAGACTCTATCCGGTCGATGCTCTCATTCGTGCTGGTTAAGATCTCCTCAGATGCTCGAACCTCCCCCTCCAGGGCATCCAGCCTTCCTTTGCAACTGAAAAATTCTCTCTCCATCTGCACAAGCCGCTCGCGCTTCTCTGCAATGCCCTTCTCCAGACGGGGCCTTGCCTCCGCCATCTCATCCGCCTGGAAGGTCTTCTTGGAGATGGCCCGGTTCAGCTCCTCCACCTCCCGGGTTAAGTGGGAGATCTGCCCCTCGATCCTGTCCAGCCTCTCGATAAGCTTCCCCCGCTCAGCATCAGCGCCGGAGATCCTCTCTGAGAGCTCCAGCAGCTTCTTTCCCTCCTCTGCTGCGAACTTCATCCTGGCCCTGTAGTGTCCTCCAGTCATAGCTCCTGACCTTTCCACCAGGTCCCCGTCCAGGGTCACCATCCTGTAGCGGCCCATGAGGGCTCGGGCGTGGTCGAGTCTCTCCACCACTAAAGTATCACGAAATACATACCAGAAGGCTCCCTGAAACTTGGGATCGAACTCCACCAGGTTGAAGGCATAGTCGATTATCCCCTCATAATTGGGCTTGAGGGAGGGGCTTCCCCGATCCAGCTTGTTCAGGGGGAGGAAGGTGGCCCTGCCGACCTGAGACCTCTTCAGATACTCAATGGCCCGGGCGGCATCCTCATCTGTGGCGGCGACGATGCTCTGCATCCGCCCTCCTGCCGCCACCTCCAATGCGGCAGAATAGCGGGATTGTACATTTCCCAGCTCCGCCACTGTGCCATACAGGCCCGGAAGCATATCTCTCTTGATAGCAGAGCGTATGGCGTCCACTGCGCGGGAAAATCCGCCCCTGTCCTCTGCCGCCTTGATCCGGACATCAATGCGGGCGAACTCCCCCTGCAATTTATGCATCTCCCTCTCGGCCTCAGAGATCTCCCGCCGCAGCCTGAGCCTCCCGCTCTCAAGGTCGTCTCTATCCCTCTCCAGCTCCATCGCCCGGTTGTTGAGCTCGGCCATATCCTCCTTCAACTGCTCGGCCTCGTGCTCGCTGCTGGCCAGGGCATCCATCGCCTCCTTGATGGCATAGGAGAGCTCCTCTCTCTCCAGGCCTCCCCTCCTCACAGCATCAAGCAGTCGGTCCCTCTCCCGCAAGAGATCTCCCAGCTTTGCCTTGGCCTCTTCCCGGGTTCGTCTGGCCCCTTCAAGCTCCTCTCTGAGAGCGGAGAATTGAGCCCCCTCTCGGGTCAGGCTCAAAGTCGCCTCCTGGAGGAGAGCCTCTTGATCCTCAAGCTCTCCCTCCAGGCTGGCCTTGCGAATGCCAAAGTCCCGAATCCTCTCTTCCAGGAGCTCCTCCTCATCGGTGAGGTTGCCCAGCTGGATGAAGCTCGCACTCTGCTGGCGATCCATCTCGGTAAGAGACCTTTCCGCCATCTTGATCTTATCGGCCTCGCGAGCGATCTCCCCTTTAAGCTCCTCGATCCTACGCTTGACCTCGATCTGCTCGTCCTCCCCCTTATGGGTGATCTCCTGGCCGAGGCTCTGCAGCTTCTCCTCCTGGACGGCAAGGCAGGAGCGCTCCTCATCTGCCTGCAGCCTTATCTCATCGTTTCTGCCCTGGAGGGTGAGTATCTCCTGGTTGAGGCGTTCCAGCTCTCTTGAGGCCTCTTTGAGCCTGGCCAGAAGAAGGAATGCCTCCTGCCTCTTCAGCTCATCCTTGTGCGCCTGGTAGGAATGGGCCTTGTCCCTCTCCACTCGCAGCCGATCCAGCTGGCCTCCCACCTCCTCCAGGATGACATCAACCCTCTCTATGCGCTCTCGCACCACATCAAGCTCTTCTAGTGCTTTTTTCTTCTTCTCATCGAACTCGGCGACGCCAGCGATCTCGTCGATGATCTTGCGCCGCTCAACAGCTGTCATCTCGATGATGCGGGTCACATCTCCCTGCATGACTATATTGTAGCTTTCCGGGGTTATTCCCGCTTTGGCGAGCAGATCCTGCAGCTCTGCCTGGCCGCAGGTCTTGCCATTAAAAGAATAGGAGGAGGCATATTTATCCCTCTTCGTCTTGATCTTCCTTGAGACCTCGATTATGTCCTGGTCCAGGGGAAAGTGGCGGCTGGTATTGTCCAGCCGGACGATCACCTGGGCAAAATCAGGATTCTTGCCGTTATCCCCCCGGTAGATGAGATCGGGCAGCCTTTCCGCCCTCATCGCCCGCGAGCTGGAGAGGCAGAGGGCAAAGAGAAGGGCATCGACTATATTGGATTTTCCGCTTCCGTTCGGGCCGGTAACCGTCATAAAATCATTCTTCAGAGGAACTCTGATGCTCTTGCCGAATGATTTGAAGTTCTTGAGTTCAACCTCTTTGATGTACAAAGGCTACCTCCGCCAAATCCTGCAGTGCTGGCCCCTTCGAGGATTCCGCTTACTATCGCTCCTTAACTTAATTATGTATTCGAGGATGTATATATCACTTTCCCATATGTAAACCTTTCCTCTAGCACGATAATTAAATTCACAAAATCAAGATATTTATTTGTTATTATGATTGCTTCTACTGTCACCCCAAGGCTTATTTACCATTTGGCATGATCGAGAGGGAGATGGACGTACTCGCAGATGTAGGTGGAAGGCCGGGCCTGGACTGCAGGGGATTTTGCAGCTACTGCTACTTCAAAGGGGTGAAGAAGGTGCCAGCTTTCGGCTGCAAGAACTGTATGCCTTTCAGGAAGGGCTGTGACTACTGCTCCCGTGCCATAATGGAGGGCTATCCGGGCTTCAAACCCATAAACGATGTCCTGTTCGAGGTGGCCCAGAGGTGCATGGGCAGCATACCGGACAAGGTCACCATAAGCGGGGGCGGCGACCTGAGCTGCTACCCGGACCTCATTCCCCTGGCGAGGATGCTGGGTCAGGGGATGGTACCCATCAGCCTTGGCTACACCAGCGGAAAGGGGTTTGAGAGTGCTGACGATGCAGCGGAGCTTATTGATGCCGGGGTGAATGAGGTATCCTTCACTGTCTTCTCCACCAACCCCGAGCTCCGACGCAGGTATATGGGAGACAGGCATCCGGAGATCGCCCTGGAGAACCTCAAGAGCTTCTGCCGTAGCTGTGCTGTCTACTGTGCAGCAGTCATCATTCCAGGAGTGAACGACGGCCCGGAGTTGGAGAGGACCTGCAATGACCTGGAGAGTATGGGCGCACGTGGCCTTATCCTCATGCGGTTTGCCAACCAGCGGGATCAGGGATTGATCCTGGGAAATGATCCCATTATGCCGGGGATAACCCCTCATAGCATCGAGGAGTTCAGAGATCTGGTCACCCGCACTGCCGAGCAGTATCGCTTCCGGGTGACTGGAACTCCCCTGTGGGACCCGGTCACCGGCGCCCCCTTCGCTCTGGCCAGGCGTCCGGATGTCATATCCCGCCTGACCCCTCTGCGGAGGGGGGCGAGCATCATCACCAGCCGGGTGGCGGCTCCAATGCTGAGGAGCATCTTCTCCCAGATGGAGACGGGTGATCGGGTGAACATCCTGCCGGTGGAAAAGGACATCGGCTGCCTGATCACCATTGAGGACTTCTACGGCCTGGACCTTGACCGGGTGATGGAGACTGTCATCATTCCCGGCCGGACCATGGCTCATGAAAAAGAGATCAAGGGCATTCTATCAAAGGATGGCCGGGAGAGGATGATAATCCGGGGCCCGGATACACTCACTGTGGATGGCGAGATGAGCATCTCCATGAGTGCCGAGGAGGTCATAGATCTGGAGGTTGAGGCCTTCGGAGAGCTGATCGAGGCCATCAATGCCATGGGCATATGAGCATATGAGCCAGGGAAGGGGGACAGGAGATAGGTGAGATAGGTGAGATAGGTGAGATAGGTGAGATAGGTGAGAAAGATGAGAAAGATGAGAACACAGAAGAGGCCTTTTCACGTCATGATCATACCCACCCTCGGCTGCCCCTCCAAGTGCAGCTACTGCTGGAGCTCTGAGGTCGGATCCCCGAGGATGAGCATCGAGACTGTAGGAGAGATAGTGGAATGGCTGCGCGACTTTCGGGACGATCCGGTTACTTTCACCTTTCACGGCGGAGAGCCACTGCTCGCCGGTGTGGACTACTACCGGGCGGCCCTTCCCCTGCTCAAAAAGGAGCTTGAGCACCTCAGCCCCAACTTCGCCCTGCAGACCAACCTCTGGCTGCTGACCCCGGAGCTGGCGGAGGTCTTGGCAGAGCATGAGATCCCCATAGGCTCAAGCCTTGACGGCCCCCAGGAGCTCAATGATCTGCAAAGGTCGGAGGGCTACTTTGAAAGGACCATGGCCGGATATGAGCTGGCCCGAAAGCACGGACTGCAGGTGCAGTTCATCTGTACATTCACCTCCTATTCAGTGCAGTTCAAAGAGGAGATATTCAATCACTTTCTGGAAAACGAGCTCACACTCAAGCTTCACCCCGCCCTCCCCTCGCTGAAGAGCGAGCAGCCAGATCGGTGGGCCCTCCCTCCGGAGGAGTATGGCGAGCTGCTGGTCTATCTCCTGGACAAGTACCTGGAGAACATGGACCAGATCGAGGTCAGGAATATCAATGATTATGCCAGATGTGTGCTCACCGGAAGGGGCACTGTCTGCACCTTCGTCGACTGCATGGAGAACACCTTTGCCGTGGGCCCCGATGGAAGCATCTATCCGTGCTACCGGTTTGTGGGGATGCCCGAGTTCGTCATGGGAAACGTCCGCGACCGCCCCAGCCAATCGGACCTGGCCGCCTCCCCAGCAGGAGTTCTCATGCGCCAGTTCAAGGAGTATGTGGATGTGAACTGCAAAGGCTGCAAGCACATCCGCTACTGCCGGGGAGGCTGCCCCTACAATGCCATGGCACCAACAGAGGGAGAGATCAGGGGGGTCGATCCTCACTGCATCGCCTATAAGCGGATATTTGATGAGATCTCCGATCGCTTCAACAGAGAGATGATGAGCTCCATGGGCCTGGGATTGGAGGGGATGGGGCCTGGGGGCGGAAAAAGCAGTGGGCCGGGGATCATGTCGTTGATGCAAAGGATGATCGGGAGATAAATTAACATCGGCTTGTGACAATTCTAATACAGCCCGATGCTGCCCCTGGCCCCAACAGAGGACAAAGATACAGAGGACAAAGATACAGAGGACAAAGACAAGAGAAATGGTATCCCCAGGCTCGCCCACAGAAAACAGCAAAGAATCCCCAAAACATTATTGCCCATGAGCAGGAAATATATGATCGATAACTATGGAGAAGATTCAAGAGTTCAAGGGTCTGGGCGGAATGCTGAATGGCTTTCGGGATCTGGTCAAGGATGACAAAAAGATAATCTTCGTTGGCTCTCCCGGTTTTTGTACTCCCTTCGCCCTCTTCCTGGGCTATCCAGTAAGAGAGAAGGAGATGGCCTTTATTCCCGGTCTGGAAAAGGAGAATATGAGGAGGATAATCTCCACTGAATGCGGTCTGGAGCTGGCTGATCCCTGCAGCTTCGATGCAGACACGGTGGTGATTTTGGGCGGCATGGCCATGCCCAAGATCGGAGTGACTGCAGAGGAGATGGCTGCTTTTCTCTCTCAGATGAGTTACAAGAGGCTTATTGGTGTCGGATTCATGTCGATCTTTCAGAATTCCGGATGGGCCGATGCCCTGAAGTTCGATATCATCATGGATCTGATCATAGACGGCCATCTGTACAGGTAAGGCTGATCTCATACTTTTTTTCCTCTGGCGATTTTGCGGCAATCTGCATCTCCGAGGAGCTTCATCGATTGTCGAAGTTATGACGCAAGCTTAATTAGGATGTGTCGAAGATCAGCTGGCAGGTGAAAATGAGATGAATCGCGGAATATTATGCATCTGCATACTGGCGACCAGTCTGATGCTGCCTGCTTTTGCAGTGAATGGAGGCTATGCCAATCCCAATATCGGCCAGTCATACGGCCGGGGTACCCTGGATGAGGGCCTGGCCGGGATGCTGGACTGGCTGGACCAGCCCGTACCAAGCGCCAGATATCCCCTGCCCACCTCAGACCCATCCCTTTATACCACAGGTGCGACAGAGAGCGCTTTTGCTCCTTACAGAGAGTATTATAAAGCCGCTGCAGCCGCTGCTGAGGGCGGGGTGGTGGGCAATCCCGCTCAATTTGATATATCTGGAAAAGAGCCCCAGGCAGTCTATTACGGTGACGGCCAGGGACTGGCATACTCCCAGTATGCATCTGCCATGGCCATGAGGAGCGATCTATGGATAAAGGGAACAAGCAACTGGTCTCAATATGCGGCCGTGCCATTGGGAAGCAGACTGGAGCTGGTGGCCTATGCACCCCAGGGGGGGAGTGCAGGCTTTTATCAGACCACCCAGACCAATAACATACTGCCTTATTATGGAACCTATCAGTTGAATCCGGGCTATAGCACAATGAGCTTTGATGCCGATCTATCTGGGAGGCATATGCTCTACTTCGTGATAAACAACCAGCCGAGCAACCTGATCATAGTGGATGTCTTCCCCCAGCAGGCTGAGCCGGCATCATCCAAGCCCGTCCATACTGTATCCTAGAGATCCGCATATCCGTGAGTCCGCAGCCTGCCCAGGCGATGATCCATGAGGTGATCGATAAGATGATCGATAAGATGATCGATAAGATGATCAACGAGATGATAGACTAGACGGTCAATAAGATGATCAATGAGTGAAGCTCTGAGAATTCTGGGGCTGGCAGACCTTCATGACAGCATAGAGAGGCTCGATGGCCTGAAGGATATCAGATGCGATATCATCGCCTTTTGCGGCGACCTTCATAACGGCAGCCCCAGGGAGAGGGCGAGGCCTGCGGCCATGGCCTTGGCCCGCCTCGGGCCGCCTGTGCTGATCGTCCCCGGCAATATGGACCATAGAGATACCATCTACCCGCTCTGGGAAGAGGCTGGGTTTATCCTGCTCCATCAATCCACCTTTCGCTATAAGGGGTACAGTTTTCTGGGACTTGGGGGAATGGTCTCCTTGGACCCCCGCAGGCTGGCAGATCCAAATCGGTTCTACCATCGGGATGAGGAGGTCTATGCAATTCTGGAGAAGGCCTATCTGAAGGTCTCTGATGCCAGGTGCAAGATCGTCATCGTCCACCAGCCCCCACGCGGGGCGCAGGATCTTCTCTACAACGGCGAAAGATCGGGCTCCTTGGGGCTGCGCTGTTTCATAGAGGACTATCAGCCCGATCTGGTTCTATGCGGCCACATCCATGAGGACCGGGGAGAATGCCGGATCGGCTCCACGCTGGTGATCAATGTGGGAGAGCTGCGCCAGGGATACGGAGCTGTGATCGGCCTGGCTGAGAAAATGAGAGATGGGCGAATGGCTGATGAGAATATAACAGTTGATTGGATCTGATTGATGATTGGATCTGATTGATGATTGAATCTGATTGATGATTGGATCTGATTGATGATTGGATCTGATTGATCTGCTGTATCTATTCTGGGCCCCTTTTTTGGGCCACAATTATGATGGAATAGGATCCATCGACATCCTCTACTGTGGGGTAGGCGGCGACATAAGAGAGCCAGCGGATCATCTCCGGTGAATGCATTGTCTGCTCTTCTGTCAACCTGTGCTCAATCCTCCCGGCATTAAAGAGCTGCTGCTCTCTTCGAAAGAGGGCTCGGGAGCGAGACTGGCCCAGCCGGTATATCACCCGCATGCCGCATCCTTCCACCATCCGGGAGAGGGAGGGGAAGCTGAACCATTGCTTATGAGAGCGGTTCTTGGGCAGGCCGGCATCATCGCCCGCCTCGTAGATGACATTGGGTACGGAACAGATGAGAAAGCCCTCGGGCATGAGGATTCTGCTGATCTGATCTGCTGCCCCGCCGGGATCGTTCAGATGCTCCAGGGTCTCAAAGCTGACCACTGCTCCACAGGATTCCGGCGGGATATGGCTGCACAGATCATCCTCTTCCAGGTCCAGGCAGATGAAGCGGACATTGGGCAGCTTGTATCTATTCATCGCCTGATCGATCATCCTCTGGCTGCTGTCTATGCCCACAACCTCCTCAAAGATCGAGGCCAGCTCTGCTGATCCATATCCCAGGCCGCAGGATATATCCGCGGCAAGCCCGACAGAACGATGGCGAAGAAAATCAGCGGCGAAGAGGTAGCGGCCCAGATACTCCGCCTTTCGCCATAGATTGCTGTCCTTGGAATCGAATGGGTCCAACTGATCCGAGCCCGTGCCGCTGTAGGCGGAGTAGGATGACAATTATCGCCTCGACATCCCAAAAGAAAAGTGGCTGGAATCGAAGGCAGGCTACAGAAAAACCTGGACAGCCCGCCCAGGAGCAGAAAGCTGATCGTTTGGCCACGAAGCCGCTTTATCCCTAGCGGATATCCAGCTTTGTCCTGCCCATCACTGCCAGATAGGCCACCTCTTTTCCTTCCTCGATCTTGGACTTCTGGTCCTCGTCTATGGGAACGTCTATGGTGGCATAACTGCTCAGGTCCATCAACTGCACTGATGTCTCTCCGATGGAGAGAACCTGGCCGGTCTTGCGCTCCACAGTGGGCACATAGATCTTGGTGGTGACCGGCTGGACAATGGATTTCTTCTGATTGTCGAAGATGCCAATGGCATCCACCCTCGCCTTGGCTGAGCCGTGCTTACCGGGTTTTGAATGTGATATGCTCTTGATAATGCAGGGCTCTTCATCGATGATCACATACCTTCCTTCTTTCAGCTCTCTGACCTCAACCTGCTCCTTCATTTCATCACTCCTAGGGGCGAATGCGACTCATCTATTTAAAGGATATCTTTCATCCGCCGCAGGGCCTCCTCCAGATTGGCCCGGCTGGCGGCATAGGAGATCCTGATGTGCTCGCGGCCACCAACACCGAAGGCCGAACCTGGAACGGTGATGACCCCCGCCTGGGCCAGCCTCTCGGCCATCAGGTCACCATCTCCCACCCGGGGAAAGAGATAGAAGGCGCCATCGGGCTCAGTCAGCTCCACACCCATCTCCCTGAAGCCGGCCACCAGCAGATCTCTGCGGGCCCTGAATTCGTCCCTCATCTGATGGACGCAATCCTGCGGTCCGCAGACCGCCTCCAGAGCGGCTGCCTGGGAGATGGAGCTGGCGCAGGCCTGGATATACTGATGTATCTTGAGCAGTTGCTCTATGGCCCCGCTCCGGGCGGCGAGATACCCCAGCCGCCAGCCGGTCATGGCATAGGTCTTGGAGACGGCATTGACGGTGATCACATTCTCTGCGAACCGGGCGGGGCTGACATGCTCCCCCCGGTAGATGAAGTGCTCGTAGACCTCATCTGAGAGGAGAGCGATATCCTCGTCATCGGCTATTTCGGCGATGGCCCTCATCTGCTCGCCCGTCTGTACCGATCCTGTGGGGTTGGAGGGGGAGTTGATGATTATCATCCTGGTCTTCTCGGTTATCCTCTCCTCTACCGCCTCCGGAGCCAGCCGGAGGTTCTCGTCCAGTGGAACGGAGACCGGCCTTGCCCCCACCAATTTGGTCAGCTCGGCATAGGAGAGAAAGCTCGGATCGCCCACCAGCACCTCCTCGCCCCGGTCGACCAGGGCGGCAATGGCCAGGAAGAGGGCCTCGCTGGCACCACTGGTGACCATTATATCATCAGCGGTGCAGTCGATCAGGTTCTCCCTTCTGAACTTCTCTGCCAGTGCCTCTCTGAGCTCCGGCACCCCGCAGTTGGAGGTGTAGCCGCACTGCCCCATCTCAATGGCCTTGATCGCTGCCCTCTTTATGTGGGCAGGGGTATCGAAATCCGGCTGGCCCAATCCCAGGTTGACTGAACCGGGCTTGGCCGACTCGAAGCATCTCCTAATTCCAGATATCTCAATCTCCTCTGTACAACGTGCAAACCTCATGGCTTCTCCCTCCGAATTTGCTCTCCTGTCTGATCATCTCTGTAGACCACATTGAGAATGTTAAAGCAGCCGAGGGTGCTCAACTCCTCTTTCATGATGTTCATCCTCACCCTCCCTCCCCTCCAGTAAAGGGTGATCTTCACATCCTCCTTCTCTATCTCCAATGATAGCGATTCCATGAACCTCTCCAGAGCCCGGCTGTTTGAGAATGGTACAACGAATATCGCTCGGTATCTGTCCTGCTTGCGGGCATATGAGGTCAGAATATAGCCATTGCTCTCGAACTCACTGATCTCCTCAAAGCGGCATAATACCTCCTTCTCATGCTCTGTGGTCGAGTCGACCTTGGAGATTATCAGCAGAATTCTGGAGAGAAGCAGCCTATCGAATTTTCTGCCAAACCAGATGTTGATGGAGCCCTGTGTGAGCAGGATGGATGCAGAAGATCCACTGATCTCTATGGAGACCGGTTCCGGCCTGGAGGCTGAGGAGGAGGGCATCATCTCTAGATCCTGGCGGAGCAGATATAACCATTTCGAGAAATGATCCTCTGAGAGGATCGATTCCCATGGACCAATGCTTAACGGCTTTAAAGAGAGAGTTTTCCCAGGAGCCCTATGCCCAACTGTTGGGGATAGAGATCATCGAGCTGGAGGCGGGGCACGCCATCCTGAGGATGAGGACGAAGGAGAGCATGAGCAACCTCTTCGGAACAGTTCATGGGGCGGCCATATATTCCCTTCTCGATGCCGCCTTTGAGCTGACAGTCAACTCCCATGGCACAGTGGCGGTGGCACTGGGGGTAAATGTCAACTATCTGTCTTCAGCCCATCCCGGGGAGATGCTGCTGGCGGAAGGGCGGGAGATCAATCGATCCCGCAGGATAGCCTCCTGTGATATCCGGGTGACAGGAGGGGACGGCCGGCTGGTTGCCACCTGCCAGGCCCTGGCCTACAGAATGAGGGACCGACTCCCATTCCTGCCGCCTGAGGATGCTCCGAGTACACGATGATATCCCCCACTTGAGGGCACCTCGTACTTGAGGGCGTTCCCATATTTGACGGCATCCCAGCAATTGACGGTATCCCTGCACTTGATGATATCCCGAGCATCACAAGGGCCTCTCTTGAACAGGGTTTATATTCCATCGCCTCTCAAGGATCAGGCGATGAAGCTTGAGCCCTGCATAAAGAGATACAAGGAGGATACTCACCGGGCGGTATCCCCGGAGGAGACTGAGGAACGCATCGAGGCGAAACTGCCTGCTGCCGGGATCACCAGGGTGGCAGATATAACCAACCTGGACCGGATCGGCATACCGGTCTTCTCTTCCATCCGGCCGATGGCCGATCGGGGAGCGATCTCCGTCTACAATGGCAAGGGGGCAACTCCTGTCGAGGCTCGTGTCTCGGCGATGATGGAGGGGCTTGAGCGTTACTCAGGAGAGGTGCGAGACCGGGAGCTATTCATTGCTCGTTATTCCAGTCTCGGCTCGGAGGCTCTGAACCCCGTCGATCTGATCCTCCCTCCCCAGGCGGTGGCGGATGCTGACGCCCCCATTCCCTGGGTTTGGGGATGGGATTTGATGAACGATGAGCAGATCATAGTTCCGGCCAATGCAGTATTTCATCCACTGCCCTCTGAGTACCTGAGGCTCTTCCGGAGCAATACCACTGGCCTGGCATCAGGAAATACCATGGAGGAGGCGATATTCCACGGCCTGGCAGAGGTGATAGAGAGGGATGCCTGGGCGATAGTGGAGGCTACGCGGCGCATGGGGCCGCTGATTACTGACATTCAGGATAGCCAGGCCAGGAGCCTCCTGGATAGGTTTGCTGCTGCAGAGGTGGATGTCTACCTGCGGGATATCACCAGCGATATCGCTGTTCCCACCTGTGCTGCCGCTGCTGATGATGTAAAGCTGCGCGATCCCACTCTGCTCACCACTGGGATGGGCACTCATACCAGCGCCCGGGTGGCGGTGCTGCGCGCCCTGACTGAGGTGGCGCAGAGCAGGCTCACCCAGATCCACGGGGCAAGAGAGGATACCGTCGCCGCCGATTTCCGCCGGCAGATAGGCTATGAAAGGACTAAGAGGATCAACCGGTATTGGTTTGATATCGGGGAGAAGAGGAGCTTCAGCGATATCCAATCCTTTGAGAGCGATGACTTCCTTTTGGATATCAGGTTTATGATCGGCAGGCTGGAGGAGGTGGGGCTGGAGCGGGTGGTGGTGGTCGACCTGACCCGGGAGGAGATCGAAGTCCCAGTGGTGAGGGTGATCGTCCCCGGTCTTGAGATCGCTGGAGTGGACCCGGAGAGGGTGGGCAAGAGGATCAGGAATGCCAGAGGTCGTCGTCTTCCTAGGGCCAAGCCTATCCCAAGTTAAGGCAGAGGAGGCCTTTTCGCTACAGGCTGACTGGCGCCCTCCTGCCCGGCGGGGCGACATCTACCGGGCGGCCCGGGAGGGAGCAAAGATCATCCTTCTCATCGATGGGGTCTTCTTCCAAGCCTCCTCTGTGGCTCACAAAGAGGTCATATATGCCCTGGAGGCGGGGGCGAGGGTCCTGGGAGCATCGAGCATGGGAGCCCTGCGGGCCTCGGAGCTGGATGTTTATGGCATGGAGGGAGTGGGGCTCATCTATCAGGCTTATAAGAGTGGAAGGCTGGTCTCCGATGATGAGGTGGCGCTGACCTTTGATCCTTTCACCTACGAGCCGCGCTCAGAGCCTCTGGTGAACATCCGCTTCAATCTGGAGGAGGCCTGGCAGAGGGGAGTGATCAGCAAAGAGAGTAGAGACCGGCTCTTTCATTGTGCGCAGGCCCTGTATTTTCCTGAGAGAAGCTATGAGAGGATGATGGAAGGAGCGGCTGGCCTGGTGGCAGAGGAGGAGGTGGAGAGATTTCGCGAATTCCTGGCTCATAGCCAGAGGGACTTCAAGATGGAGGATGCACTGGAGGCCTTGAAGAGGGCCAAAGAGATTGCAGAGGAGTGAGAATAAATGATTGAGATTAACCGATCGCAATCAATTACAGTTTAATTGAGCTAATAATATTCAGTAAATCTATTTAAATAGATTGAAATAATAGTTTCCCATTCCCTGGAACTGTTCTCGATGGATACGATAGAAGAGATTCGGGCTTTGAAGAAAGAGCGCCGGGCGACGATTCTGGCTCATAACTATCAGATACCGGCAGTTCAGGATATAGCAGATCTGGCAGGCGACTCCCTGGAGCTATCCCGGGCAGCAGCAGCCCTGGACTCTGAGGTTATAGTCTTCTGCGGTGTGGATTTCATGGCGGAGACGGCAGCCATCTTATCCCCGCAAAAGAGGGTGGTTCTGCCGGTGAAAGGGGCCTGGTGCCCCATGGCCCATATGATCACCCCTCAGCAGCTGGATGATCTGAAGGCCCTCTATCCCCAAGCAGCAGTGGTATGCTATGTGAACTCCACTGCCGAGATCAAGGCGAAAAGCGACATCTGCTGCACATCTGCTAATGGGGTGCAGGTGACAAATTCGTTATCTGAAGACGAGGTCATATTCGTGCCGGACAGAAACCTGGCCGCCTATGTGGCCCGTCATACGAAGAAGAAGATCATCCCCTGGGATGGCTACTGTTATGTTCATGACCACTTCACCCCGGAGATGGTGAAGAGGGCAAAGCAGCTCCATCCAGGTGCAGAGTTTCTGGCCCATCCGGAGTGCCGGCCGGAGGTGATCGACCTGGCTGATTTCGTCTACAGCACTGCAGGCATGTGCAGGCATCCCAATACCAGCCGGGCGCGGGAGTTCATCATCGGCACAGAGGTGGGCATGCTCTACCGCCTGAAGAAGGCCCACCCGGACAGGGAGTTTTATCCTCTGAGCGAGGAGGCTATCTGCCAGAATATGAAGAAGACTGCCCTTCCCGATGTCTTAAGGGCGCTCAGAACCCTGCAGCCGCGGATTGTTGTGCCCGAGGAGATCGCCATGCGGGCGAGAGGGGCGATTGAGAGGATGCTGAAGGTGAGGGTTTAGGGATTGCAGATTCAATCCGATTTCTGATGGCCACGGGCCGGCTGAGTTGTGGGCCTGCCTGCAGATCCAACCCAGGGCTCATCTCTCATCCTCTTGCAATGATCTGCTCACATGAAGTCCGCCAGACCCGTCTGCCTGGCCTTCTCGTTCTTGAAAAGGGAGTCGATCTCCATCTTCAGAAGCTCTAGCCTCTGTCTGGTGTAGCTGCTGACTCCATACTCCTCTGCCACCTTGATCGAGACCTCCAGGTACTTTCGCACGCTCCCCTCATGCACAGTGAGGATGATCCTCCCTCCGCAACGGGGACAGCTCTCCTTCAGGGGAGGCCTCCTGTACTTGGCCCCGCACTTCACGCACCTCACCCTCTGCTTGGAGAAGGCATGCAGATTGCCTATCAGGTCGGGCAGGAAATGAGAGTTGATCACCCTCTCCGCCACATCCCGCTCATCAACCGCCCGGATCATCCGCGCCAGCTCCAGCTGGGCATCCATCTTATCGATCATAGTCTCTAGGGTCTTGTAAGCACTGTTTCTCGGCCCGGCGGCGATATCTGTGGTGGCATGGCTGAAGTTGAAGCCCTGATACTGCAGCTCTGTGCCCAGCCTCTGAGAGACCAGATCGAACCTTCCCTCCAGCTCCTTGGGGCTGGCGGCAGATAGAGTGGCCTCATAGAACTCCAGGGGATAGGCCGGGCTCAGATCCAGGTTATGAGCTTCCTTGTCCACCTCCACTGGATTGAGGATGGTGGTCATCACCAGACAGGCATCCATCTTTCCCCCCCGCTTAGCTGGAAGGTAGGACATGGAGAAGTTGAGCAGGGCATCCATGAGAAGCATCACACAGTCCTCATCCCCATCGCAGTTCCTTCTTTTGGCAGCATGGAAGAATGGATGGCCGAAGCCTGCTGAGGCCGGGGTGTAGCCGATCAGGCGGCAGAGGACTCCCGCCGAGGTATGGGGGGCCAGGCCTATCATCAGCTTGCCGATCAGATCCTGGGGGGTGCGGGCATTGTAGAAGGGCTCCAGATGATAGAACTTGACCAGCAGCTCGTCCACAAACCAGGATACCCTCAGGAGGTGCTCGCCCGCATCACGGGAAAGGATGATATCCTGGATCCTCAGCTCGCAGACCTGCTCCGGCCTGGTCAGAGGATGGCCATGCATATCCACTGTATAGCCCAGGCCTTGCAGCACCTGTGGGCTGGTGGCTATCTCGTCTGGTCGGAAATGGGTTAACGGCAGATCTGTGAGGTCATACCTGACTGTGCCATCCTTGAAGATATTGATCCCATGCTTGGCCCGCAGGATACCCTTCTCCAGGGGCTCAGGGGTCTTGTCACGGGAGGAGAGGCCCAGCACCCCCTTCAACGACTCGGGCTCCCTCTCGCCCAGATTCTCCAGAGCCTGGAAATAGAGCTTTTTGATATCGATCTGCATATCGGCGACGGCATTGGTCTCCTCTCCGCACTTGGGGCACCTTCCTGGAGCGGGAATGTTGCATCTGGGGCAGACCCTCTTCATCTCTGTATGGCTGCCGCACTCGCATTTGAAGGCGAAGCCCTCCTTACCGCAGCTCTTGCAGACCCTTCTCTCGATCTGCACATTGATGATCCCGGTGGAGCTGCTAGTGGAATGCTTTGCCGCCTCCTGAACCGACCTGCCCTTGCCCCCCATCTCCCCCGTGGGGAAGAGGACATGGGGAGGGGGACGCATCAGTCGCCGATCAGACTTCTCAGGGCGGCCCATCCGGGCACCGATGCGGGTGGGTGCCCGCGCCCTGACCAGCAGTCCTGATAGCCGGTTGACACAGGTCAGGGCCGAGTCTTTGCCCTCTTTTCCCATCCCGTCCTCTGCTTCATCCTCTGCTCTATCCTCTGCTCCGCCCTCCCCTCTCTCCGCCCTCTCATCAGTTCTCTCACTCCCCTGCCGACCCTCAGAGATCCTCCTCAATGAACTGCCTGCGATATCTGCAGGCCCGGCGGGATCTGCCGGGGTGGATGGGGCGGCTGGATCTGCTGGTGCAGGCTCCAATCCCAGGCAGAGCAGGAGGGGCAGAGGATCATCGATTATTATCCTCCCCCTCCGGACCCGGTGCAGGACGAGCAATGTCTCCAGGTATCTCTTCGCCTCCAGGGGAAGGATGAGCTGGAAGGGCTTTCCAGATCCAGCCTCGATCTGCAGCCGGCCCTGCTCTTCTGCTAGCTCCCTGAGCTGCTCGTACTCCTCCAGGGATAGATCATGCCATAGGTAGGTGTGGGCGGGATGAAGGGGGACCCCATATCTTCGAGAGAGGGCGATGGCCTGCTCGCCATCGATGGACTGGCAGCCGGCGGGGTCGCCCCCTGCTCTGAGAAGCTCTTGCGCCCACCACTCAAAGGCATATGAGGCCGGGGCCAGAGGGCGGTTGTTCTCCAAAAACTCTCCATAGCTGATCAGGATCTCCCCCAGGTCCAGGATCTCTGCTACATGGGCCCTGAGGGCGGCCTGGATGGCCTTGGGATCTTTGCTGCTCACAGGCATCCATGCCCGGATATCCCGATCGGAGTCAAAACGCACCACATCCCCGTTGAGCAGCCTCACTGTGGGCCCCTCAATCGAGCTGACCGGGGCCACTGCTGCAGCCTTTCCCGGCTGCTCCACCTTGATCTGGGTTCCAGCGGCCATGAACTCGCCCAGGAGGAGCATGCTGGCCGGATTGATCCCTGCTGCGGCAAGCCCGGTGTTCCTCGCCCGGCCGTAGCGCAGCCGAAACCCTCCTGGCCGGGAGGGATGGGAGAAGACCGGCCTTCCTGCTATCAGATCACGGAGGAACTTGGGAGTTGAGTCCCCCCCCTCCTTCTTGCCGCTGGCCAGGGAGTCCAGCCACTCCCAGCCGGATATGCCGAGCTTTGAGACATGCTTTTTGAGCTTGGGCCGCTTAAGGGCGATGCCCTCCGCTGAGACCAGGGCAATCCCTCCCCGCACCCGATTGGTATCAATCCTCTCGAGGTCCCTGTAGCCTGAGACCTCCTCCTCCTCTGTGGGCTCGCCATCTATGCAGATGGGGCAGTTCCTCACAATGGTTCTGATCTCATCGTCCGAGGGAGAGTACTGCAGGCCAGCCACCCGCTTGTACAGGCCGATCTCCTCCACATAGCGCTCCACCTCCTCTGGCCTCGGCCTCCAGGGGGCGATGCCCACCCCTCTCCTCACATAATCGGCGACGAGAACGGATAGCGCCTGGGCTGTCCCCCCAGCAGACCTTATCGGCCCGGCATAATAGACCTTGAGGTACTCCGTCCCATCATCATTCTTTCCCAGCTCCACCCGGGCGATCCCCTCCATGGGGGCGGCGACGACGCCCTCGGTGAGCAGGGCCACAGAGGTGCGGATGGCGTTCTCCACCGACTCGATCTTGCTGGCTCCCCCTCCCAGCCGGCCCTCAGCGAAGTCTATTCCTATGGCCAAAGCTGCCTCCTCTCTGCTCATCCCCTCTGCATCATGCTCCCGGATCCGGGCAGCAATTCCAGGGATGCCGATCAGCTTCTCTACCCTCTCTGCCAGGTCTACTGCCAGGGGTATCTCCACCTCAGTGGTGGGGTCCAGCCCCTGGCTGCGGGCCTCCTGGGCGATGGCCATGGCCTCGTCAAGCCCCTGCTGCAACGACTGAAAATACTCCTGGTTGTTCACTCCTCTCTCCACAGATTAAGGCCGGTGACAGGATCTTCAGATCTGATCAGCTCCTGCCCGCCAAGCTCCTGAATATATAGCTCTGCGGCGAAGATCCGGCCCGAGTTGAGGTGTCCCGCCCAGACCTTCCCCTCCATCCCGGAGAGAACGGCATGAACATGGGCAAATGGTCGCCCCTCCAGAAGGGAGATGTTGCCCGAGCAGGAGGCAATCTCCACTGGCTCATTGATCTTGATGCCCTGGTACTTATGAGTCTGCTGATTGTAGCAGCCGATCTCCGCCTCCTCCAGGGCGCCAATGGCGTTCAGGTGGCCTGCCCGGATATCCTCCTCCCTTATGATGCTCGTGATCTGGCCGATGATCTCCTCCCCGTGCTCCAGCCTGGCCAGCAGGCTTCGCCCAAGCTCAAACTCCCTGATCAGCACTCAATCCCGCCTCCGGTTGCTCTTTTGATGTATCCACCATCCGATGGTCTCAGGATATGATGAATCTAACGGAGCGATTCAATTCGTGGCTCTGTGGTTCTGCAGCTCATCTGTTCTGCGGTTTTGAGGTTCTGCAGCTCAGCGGCCTTGGCAATCAGCGCCCACAAACTTAATTAAATATTTTATTAATAAACCCCTTTTTTTCCAGTGTAAACTTGGATCACAACATCTTTTTTACCAGAAGAACTCCAGGACAACTTATTATTATTTTTTATTTTATCTCTGAAAAGCAGCATCCTTAAAAGCATTATAAATTTTTTGATGAATCGTTTCCATTGGAACCCCTGAGGAGATGACCGCCATCCAAAAAGCTCAATTTCCTGATGCAGTTAACTGCTTAAGAACTTTTCGGCCGAGTTTAGGCGACATCTATTTTTGATCATAGCTCCAGCATGCCCTGATGAATCTTGAGTCTCTGGCAGCTGAACTGCGCGGATTTGTGGGAGTCACCAGGAAGAAGCAGATTGGCGAGCTCATCTCATTCTTTCCCATAGAGTCCAAGCAGATCATTGCATCCTTCGGGGAGGATGCGGCAGTGATAGATGATGGCGATGAGGTCATGCTCCTCGCCGCAGACGGCATCTGGTCCAGGCTCATGGATGCAGACCCAGAGTGGTCGGGCTACTGCTCTGTGCTGGTGAATGTGCACGACATCGCCGCTATGGGTGGCTGGCCGGTGGCCATGGTGGACGTCCTCTCCATAGGGGATCCAGAGCTGGCAGAGAAGGTCCTGCGAGGGATGAAGAAGGGGATAGAGAAGTTCGGCGTGCCCATCATCGGCGGCCACCTCCATCCTGATACGCCCTACAACGCCCTGGATGTCGCCATCCTCGGAAAGGCGAAGAAGGATGGCGTGATCTTAAGCAGCACAGCAAAGCCCGGCGAGGTGATCATTGCCGCCTATGATATGGATGGCAGTCCCCATCCTCTTTTTGCCATCAACTTCGACTCCACCAGCTTCAAGGAGAGCAGCGTCCTGGCGGAGCAATTGGGATCGATGAGGGAGCTGGGCGAGAGCGGCCTGGTCCGGGCGGGCAAGGATATCAGCAACCCCGGCCTCCTGGGAACCCTGGCCATGCTCCTGGAGACGAGCAAGGTGGGCGCAGTGGTGGATGTAGAGGCCATAGCCGTGCCCGAGGGACTTGCCCTGGTCGAATGGCTGAAGATGTACCCGGGAATGGGATTTGTGGTCAGCACCAGGCCCGAGAATCAGGAGGCTGTCTTGGAGGTGTTCACCAGGCGCGGCCTGACCGCCCGGGTCATAGGCCGGATCACAGAGGCGAGAAGGCTCATCATCAGAGGCAGAGGGGAGGAGGCTGTGCTCTTTGACCTGGCCCAGGAGAGCGTGACCGGGATTCATTGAGGGGCTTCATGGACGCCAGCTTTATAAGATCCCTGCAGGACCGGGCGGAAGAGAGGCGCGCCCGCATAGGAATTGGCATCTGGAATGCAGACGAGGAGCTGATAGCATCCCTGCACTCAGCAGAGAGGTTCGCAGAGCTGCTGCTGGTGGGCGACTTGGGCGAGGATTGCCCCTTCGATCACATGAATAGCAATGAGCCCTGGAGGGATCTGGTGCGCCTCCTGGCCAGTGGCGAGATCGATGGCGCTGTGCGGGGCAACCTGCCTGCAGGAAGGAGCATGCGCGCCCTGGTGGACCGATTCGGCCTGCCCGTCCGCCGCCTGGCCCTGATCGAGCTTTTCGGCTGGTCCTTTCTTCTCGGGCCGGTGGGAATCGATGAGGGTGAGACGCCCTCTGCCCGTCTGGATCTGCTGCTTGGGGGGGCAAAGCTCCTGCAAGGGCTGGGCGTCTCCCCCCGGGCGGCAGTTCTCTCTGGAGGGAGGATGGAGGACCGGGGGAGGAGTGAGAGGGTGGATACAAGCCTCCTGGAGGGAGATCAGATCGCCGCCCGAGCAGCCGAGGCAGGGATAAATGCAGAGCATAAAGGAATTCTGATCGAGAGCTGCCGGGGAGATGATATCGTCATTGCACCGGAGGGCATCTCCGGCAACCTTATCTTCCGCACTCTGATGCTCCTGTGCGGGGCGCAGTCCTATGGCGCTCCGGTCATAACGGAGAGGATGGACTGGATATTCATCGATTCCAGCCGGGCGAGGAGCGGATTTGACGGGCCGGTGATGCTGGCCGGGGCGCTGGCCGGGATGAGGGGGGCGGGACGCTATTGAATATCTCGACTGCTTCTCGACTGCTATCTTCGCCCGGCTACAGGTGTGCTGTACTCCTCCAAACCCCTGATCATCTCCGTCAGCTCCTCTATCAGGGCCCCGTCCACCTCAGATAGCCTCACCCTTCGCAGCATCTTTGGCACCTCTATATCCCCCATGACGATCTTGGGAAGGTAGCTGTTCTTGAAGCCCTCCACCACTGCATAGTCCATCCCCTCCCTCTCCAGCTCTGCCAGGGCAGACTCCAGGTCTCCCCTCTCCCTCCGGATCACCAGACGGGCATCGCCAAGGCCTATGACCACATCCGCCCCGGCATCGTAATGCCTTTTGGTGTCTCCCCGGTCCACAGAGTGATGGAGCATGCTCTTGACCGTTCCCACTCTGCCGTGCTCTGCCAGGGATCTGACCAGAGCCTCCACCAGGGTGGTCTTTCCCGTCTTCTTGGTCCCGACAACTGCTATGGCCTTCATATCTGACCGGCGAAAGTCACTGCCAACCTAAAGGGCGCCGCCTGCAGCCGGTGATCGCTCTGCTGCCATTGGCTGGTTGGCGGGCAGCCTGCTACGATCAGTTCTGCTGAATGCGGCGATGCATCTTGATGTGTTCAAATCGGCATCGATCTGTGAGATACAGATCTTGCATTTGAATGTCTTACCATTGCGGCTCTCCTTCTTCTTCTTCCCAAAGATACAATCGCAGATTGAACTGCAGCATGGGCTATCTCAATAGCTCGATTAGGAACCGGGCAAAGCCTTCCAGGTCAGCTATGCGCACGTTCTCATTCGGAGCATGGATATTGCTCTCCAACTGCCGGCCAACTCCATAGACGCAGGTGGGAATCCCTGTCTTCTCTGTGGCATAGGCCTGATCCAGGCTTCCCTGTGCTGCCGAGAGCTGGGGGAAGAATCCCATTCCCTTCTCCACTGCTCTTCTCACCTCATTCACCCAGGCATGCTCCGGGTCCACGCTCATGGGCGGATATCCAGGATAGAACTTCAGGGCAAAGTCGATATCCTCAGACCTCAGGGGCTCCAGTGCCCTCTCCATCTCCTCCATCGCCTCCTCCATCCTCTCCTCCGGTATCACCCTGCGGTCCCCCCGGAGAACGCATCTATCTGGCACTATGTTCTCCTTGATCCCGCCATTGATCATGGTGATATTGAGGATGGGGATGAGGTTCTCGATGCCCAGGGATCTCACCGCCGAGCTGGCAGGGAGGCGGGAACGCCTGGACTGCACCACCCTCTTCAGATCCATGAGCCTCTCCATGGCCAGGACCGACCTTTCCACTGCATTCACCCCCATGAAGCTGGAACCGCTATGAGCCGACTGGCCCTTGACTATTACCTCCCAGGTTATGATGCCATTGCTTCCAATCCCCACGTCATCTGAAAATCCGTCCATGCAGAGCATCATATCTCCCTGCACCTGGCCCAGATCGGTCAGATAGCACAGGCCGGAGTAGCCCCCTACCTCCTCATCTGTGGTCAAGAGGAGGCTCAGATTGTACCTGGGCGCGCTCCGGGGCAGGAGGGCCCTTAGGGCGGCGATGAGGGCAGCGATCGATCCCTTGCAATCTGAGACCCCCCGGCCATAGACCCGGCCGTTTCTCTGCACTGCACAGAACGGATCGGTCTCCCATTCCCCTTCTGCTGGTACTACATCCAGGTGGGCATATATCACCAGGGTCTTCTCCGCTCCCACAGATAGATTGGCCCGCAGGTTATACCGGTCTCCCACCAGCCTTGAGTCGGAGCATTTAGCTGCGAACACCTCCTCGGGAATTTTAATCTTTGCCGTCTTAAACCCCATCTCCTTGAATATGGGCTCCAGCCACTCCACTATCTCCTTATAGCAGTCCCCAGGTGGGGCAACAGTTCTAAAACTTATGATATTTTTCAGCAGATCCAGCAGTTCGTCTCGATCTGGAATGATGGGCTCTTCGGGCTTTGAATCTTCTCGCATCTGCTTATCCCTTCTCCAATCAGATAATATCAATCCCCGCTAGATATAAAATGCTTCTGAAATCTGAAATCATATGAATGACTGGAGGCTCCCAGATTCCAGGACGGGCTCCCAGGACAGATCTCTAGACAGATCCCAAGACAGATCTTTAGACGGATCCCAAGACGGATCTCTAGACAGATCTCAGGGCGGCGCTCCGGTGGGTCTCAAGACCGATCTCAGGACAGATCCCAAGACCGATCTTAGGGCGGCGTCCCGGTGGGTCTCAAGACCGATCTCAGGACAGATCTCTAGACGGATCTCAGGGCAGCTCCCAGGGCGGAACCCCCGGGATAGATCAAAAGCGGGATGCGGCTGCTGGGGCTTCGCCGGAGGGCTCGAAGAGCATCCCAAAGAGGACTTCAGGACTGATGCCTGCCCTCATCCCGGTATGATGAGAGTCCTTCCGGTCATGGCCTCAGGCTGAGGGATATTCATGAGCTGCAGTGCTGTCGGTGCCACATCAGCCAGGATTCCATCCTCCCGGAGGCGGTAGCCCTTCTGCTCAGAGGTGATCAGAGAGAATGGCACCGGATTGGTGGTATGAGCAGTATGGGGCTGGCCGGTATCTGAGTCGAGCATCTTCTCTGCATTGCCATGGTCTGCAGTGAGAAGGACTGCTCCACCCACGCTGAGTATCCGGTCCACAATCTCCCCAACACAGCCATCCACCACCTCCACCGCCTTCACTGCAGCCTCATAGATGCCGGTATGGCCGACCATATCCGGATTGGCGAAGTTGAGGACTATTAGGTCATACCTGCCGGAATCGATGCGGGATAAGAGCTCATCTCGCACCTGATAGGCGCTCATCTCGGGCTGCAGGTCGTAGGTCGCCACCTTTGGCGAGGGTATCAACACCCGATCCTCCCCTGGATTGACCACCTCCTTCCCCCCGTTAAAAAAGTAGGTGACATGAGCATACTTCTCCGTCTCAGCTATCCTCAATTGCTTCAATCCCCTCCGGCTGGCAACCTCTCCCAGGGTGTCAGCGAGGTTCTCCGCCGGGAAGGCCACCGGCACCTTCAGGGTGGCATCATAGACGGTCATGCAGACATAATGGACCTGGAGGGGTTTGGTGGCAAATTCCCGAAAATCCTCGTCCACAAAGGCCCAGGTCACCTCCCGCGCCCTGTCCGGCCGGAAGTTGAAGAAGATGATGCTATCCCCATCCTCCACCATGCCCATCTCATCCACCACTGTGGGCATGATGAACTCATCGTTCTCTCCCCGTTCGTATCCCTTGCGGACTGCCTCCTCAGCGCTCTTAGCCCTCGGCCCCTCGCCATAGACCAAACAGCGATATGCCTTCTCTATCCTCTCCCAGCGGCGGTCCCGGTCCATGGTGTAGTAGCGGCCGCTCACAGTGGCCGTCCTGCCTGTGCCCGTCTGAGAGAATCTCGCCTCCAGATCCTGAAGATAGCCCAAGGCGCTGCGGGGCGGCACATCCCGGCCATCCAAGATGGCATGCACATATACCCGGGATAGATCCATCGATCTTGCCAGCTTCAGAAGGGCGTAAAGATGGGTGATATGGCTGTGAACCCCGCCATCGGAGAGAAGTCCGATCAGATGGAGCTTGCTGCCAGATCTCCTGGCCTGGGCCATCGCCTCCAGCAGAACGGGATTGCTCTCAATTGTGCCCTTCTCCACTGCCAGGCTGATCCTGGTCAGATCCTGGTAGACGATCCTCCCCCCGCCCAGGTTGAGGTGTCCCACCTCAGAGTTGCCCATCTGCCCCTGGGGCAGGCCCACCGCCAGACCGGAGGCCTTGAGGGTGACGGTTGGATATTCCTTCCATAATCGCTCCAGGTTGGGCTTACGGGCATGAGCAATGGCATTTCCCTCCAGGACAGGGCTTATGCCGAATCCGTCCATGATTATTATCGCAATTGGCCTCATCTTGCCTGGTTGATCATCCCGCCGAATATATCAAATCTGCCGTTCTCCAAATCCCTCTTTGCCGATTAGGGGGACGAAGATCACTCCCATCTTCTCCTCTGCCAACAGGCCGTTCTTTCTCGTGACCAAGATCAGCTCCTGCGAGCCCCCGCCCACTGGAAGGACCATCTTTCCCCCCACCTGAAGCTGCTCTTTTAAGGGCTCGGGAATTTTTGGGGCTGATGCAGCGACGCTGATCCTGTCGTAGGGGGCATGCTCGGGAAGGCCCAGGCTGCCATCTCCCTCCACCACAGTGACATTCTCAATCCCTGCTGCCTGCAGATTTCTTCTGGCGGCAGCAGCGAGATCAGGCATCCTCTCCACCGAATATACCCGGCCCTGGGGGCCGGTGAGGGCTGCCAGAACAGCCGCATGATAGCCGCTTCCTCCACCCACTTCCAGGATCTTCATCCCTGGCCTGACATCGAGAAGATCGCTCATTATGGCCACCATATGGGGGGCGGATATGGTCTGACCCAGGCCTATGGGCAGTGGGGTATCCTCATAGGCTCTATCTCGAAGCTGCTCGGGAACGAACAGCTCTCTGGGAATGCGGGACATGGCATCCAGGACTGATTCGTTGATCCTTCCCCGCATGCCATCTAAAAGCCTCTTTTTCTGGTCCATGCTCAGATCTCCCGCCCCCAAACCCGAACAATATCCTTCGCCTCCGCCGCATCGGCAAAACCCTCGCCCCGCAGCTTGATCTTGACTATATCGAACTGGAATCTCTCCGCCCTCCGCCTCTCGCCCACCTCTAGGATCTCATCTCCAGGGACAGTTGTCTTCAGGGAGTGGCTCTTGCCTCCCCGGAAGATGGTTATCCTCAGGGGCACCTCGTCCGTCGCCCTTGCCCAGACGGTCGACACCTCCCCGGCGGGAGCGCTCCTGATCCGGCGATCGCTCTCCAAGGATGTGATCTGAGCCACTACCACCTCTTTTGAGGGGTCGTCCACTAAAAGCTCATCTCCCACATTCAGAACCTCCTTTGCCGGGATGGTGATGAAGTGAGGAGTGGATCGGTCGTCCTGGTTGACGATCACCTTCAGATTGACCAAACGCTCCCTTCTCGCCTCAACGGAATGAACCGTCCCGCAGTCATCGCAGCGCACCAGGTTCTCCTGTCCGGATTTGATCGTTGTATGGCTGGTATCCGTGCCGCAGGCTGGGCAGAAGATCTGATCTTCAAGCATGCCATACCGTTTGTCCTTTAAGGTATTAAGCATGACCGGAGGAGGACGAAAGGTCCTCCGGTATCCCCACTAGTTCTATACAAGGAAAAATTTTTTAAGGAAGATGTACAATTAGTACTTATGAAGAAAATAAACAAAGATCTCTCTGATCCCCCTGCCCAGGGAGCTGATGAGTGCTACCTCATCGCTGAGAGCATGATAGATGAGCTGCATCAGATAGCATTTCCTGAGAGGATATCCAGCCACCCGGGTGGTGGAAGGCACAAGGGCTCATTCAAAAGCAGGATTCTGCAGCAGATAAGAAATGCCAGGAGGTTTGCTATGCTCGGTTAAGGGGTTGATTTGCCATGGCGGGTTGAGATATCCGGCCAAGAATAGTGTCAAATACATAAAACATTTTATATAGCTTATTGCATGACAGAAGGCTGGGCTGATCCCCTATTACACAAAAAAAATAAATTTATTAGATTGGTAGAATATAAGATATTGTAATAAGCTATCCGAAGGCCTATCCAGAGCATAATCGGGCTATTTGCCTGCGATTTTGAATTGAAATATTTTAAAATTATTTTAAGTGTGTAAGAACGTTTTCGCCACGCAAACTATATATATTAATTTAACAGGTTATTATGATGTGAACTCTACACCCTGCTCCATCCCCCAATCATGCTCTGAGCTGGAGATAGATCTCAAGAGGCTTGACCGTATGCTTCAGGCCGCTCATAGAAGCTCCATAGACATAAAGGATGGCTATGACTTCTATGTCCTTGCCTTAAAGGAGTTCAACAAGCAGAACCTCTCCGACTCATTCCTCTACTGCGACCGGGCGAACTATGAGCTCACCAGTGCTCTCAATGAAGCCAAGATCAATATCAGAGGCTCCCGGTTTCATAGCTTAAGGACTATCTCCTACTTCTTCCAGCTCTACGGCCTGTATGCCATAGCATTTGCTGCTCTGGCTGTGATCCTCTTCAGCCTGCTGATCTATGAATATCCGGAGGTGAAGGTTCTTGACGTTCCTCTCTGGTCATCGTTCTTCGCCGGCCTGGGGGCATCAGCTCAGATCCTCACCGGTGTGGCTGACGACCTGCGCCGCTACGGCCTGGCCACACGGTACAAGAGGCTCTGGTATATGGCCATACCCCTGCTCAGCATGGTCTTCGGCTATATGGCCTATCTGATATCCAGCCCCGGGCTATTAGCTCTGAACGATGATGGCGGGAATGGTCTCTTCAGCATAATGTTCATCTGCTTTTTGACCGGATTCATGACCAAGTGGATGATAAACAAGCTCTCGCGGCTCTCCAGGGATATTTGAATCAAAGAGCCTCAGAAGATCGGCAGAGCCACATACAAATGGATAAGTGCTACAGAATGATGAAAGAGGGGCCTGTAGCATATCTCTCAGTAATGGTGAAGAGGCAGGATATCGTGTCAGGTCAATGGATATCGCCGATGCACTGATATTGGCGGGCGCAGTTGAGAGCCAGGATGGTGGCCGGACGGAGATAGTGGACGGAGACGATGGTGATAAGCTGGAGCCTGAGGCTGATAGGATGCGATCAGCACTCTCATGGAAAAGGGGATCGCCTCCTGGTGGAATAATCTTGAATTTATTTGAACACCTCGCCCGCTTCTTTGTACCAGAGCAATAGATCGAGCTGACCCATGGGGATTCCTGTCCGGGAAGAGAAGGCAGCCATCTCCTTCTCGATCTCAAGGTAAAGCCTCTTGGTAGGTGACCTGGGAAGCTCTGCTATCACTCCCAGGAGGAGCAGATTCTTGAGGATATGCCGGTCGAGGATGGCCAGCTCCTCTCCCAGGCCGATATTCCTCAAGAAGTGGCTGGCCTCCTTATAGCCCAGGCCCTTGACGTTCTCCACCAGCCACTCCCGGGCAGCAGCAGGACTGGAGAACATCTCCAGGGTAGAGCGAAGGGATTGATGGCAGAACATGGATCGGGCAAGGCATATATACTCCGCCTTCCTCCGGTTGAACCTCACTCCCACCAGCTCCTCTTGAAGCTGACAGGGCTCTCCAGAAGAGATGAGGCACCTTCTCTCCAGCCTCTGCACCGCCCTCCAGCATACCCTGGCCTTGGACTGAGGGGTGAGAAGGCAGAACACCAGCTCCCGAAAGAGATCCTCATCGCTGGCCGTCTCCCAGATATGCCCAAACTCCTCCAGCCTTGCCTCTATCTGCTCTTTCACGGGAGCATAAAGGTCCAGCAATTCCTGGATGGAGAGGGAATGACCTCCTGCCATCTTCTCATCTGCCCTCTTCTCATCTGGCTCGCTCATGATTTCCGCACTCATCCCCCTGGCCTTTATCCCTGGATTATTTAGCCATTGTGCAGCCAGGAGGATGCAAGGAGAGATTGCGTGTAATGCAGGGCAAAGGCTATTAGCTCTGAGGATCATGCCTCAGCCATCGAATATGACAGAGCACTCCCCCTCCCTTATTCCGCATGAAGAGCAGTTCTCCCTCCACTCCAGCTTTGCTCCCTGTGGCTCCCAGCCAGAGGCTATAGAAGAGCTGATCAGAGGCCTGCAGAGAAGAGAGAGATTCCAGACCCTGATCGGTGTCACAGGCTCAGGCAAGACCTATACTGTGGCCAATGTCATCCAACGGGTTCAAAAGCCAACCCTGGTGATCGCCCACAACAAGACCCTGGCTGAGCAGCTTTATAATGAGTTCAAAGAGTTCTTCCCGGATAACCGGGTTGAGTATTTCATCTCATATTATGACTATTATCAGCCGGAGTCATATATCCCCTCAAAGGATCAGTACATAGAGAAGGACTCTCTTATCAATCCCAAGATAGAGCAGATGAGGCTGGCGACCACTGCCTCCCTCCTCTCTCGCCGGGATGTGATCGTGGTGGCCTCCGTCTCCTGCATCTACGGCCTTGGCAATCCAGAGAACTTCCAGAGCATGGGATTTGAGCTGAAGGTGAGGGACAGGATCTCCAGAAAGGATATCCTGGAAAGGCTGGTGGATATCCTCTATGAGCGCTCTGACCTGGACCTCTCCCCAGGACGCTTCAGAGTCAATGGCGAGATCATCGATCTCGTCCCCAGCTACTTCAACAACATCATCAGAATTGAGCTATTTGGAAATACTGTGGAGAGGATCTCTGAGGTTGACAGGATCACCGGCAGAAGGGTGGAGGATATGAACTACTTCTTCATCTATCCGGCCAGGCATTATGTCATACCAGAGGAGGAGCTGAAAGCGGCGATCGAATCCATAAAGGCAGAGCTGGATGAGAGGCTGCCTCAGTTGGGAATGATTGAGGCCCACCGCCTCCGGCAGCGAACAATGCATGATATAGAGATGATAGAGGAGACCGGCAGCTGTAAGGGAATAGAGAACTACTCCCGCCACTTTGACCGCCGGCAGCCGGGGGAGCCTCCATTCTGTTTGATCGATTATTTCCCGGACGACTTCCTGCTCATAATCGATGAGAGCCATCAGACCCTACCCCAGCTCCGGGCGATGAACAGAGGCGACCGGTCCCGCAAGAAGAACCTGGTGGATTACGGCTTCCGGCTGCCCAGCAGCTATGACAACCGCCCCCTCGACTTTGGCGAGTTCGAGAGCTTCATGAGGAATGTGATATTCGTCTCCGCCACCCCAGGAGACTATGAGCTTGAGCATTCCAGCTCCCTGGTGGAGCAGATCATCCGCCCCACTGGCCTTCTCGACCCGGAGGTGGAGGTCCGGCCCGTGGATGGGCAGGTGAGGGATGTGATGGAGGAGATCAGCAGGGTGGTCCTCAGAGGGGATCGAGCCCTGGTCACCACCCTCACCAAACGGCTGGCAGAGGAATTGACAGATTATCTGAGCCGGAATGATATCCGGGCACGCTATCTGCACTCGGAGATCCAGCCTTTGGAGAGGACAGAGATCATCCGTGAGCTCAGGCTGGGCAGATTCGATGTCTTGGTGGGGATCAACCTCCTCCGGGAGGGGCTGGACATCCCTGAGGTGGGATTCATCGGGATTCTGGACGCAGACAAAGAGGGATTTCTCAGGGATGAGAAGAGCCTGATCCAGACCATAGGCCGCGCTTCAAGGAATGCTGATTCCCGGGTGGTGCTCTATGCGGACAGGATGACGGCCTCCATAAAGAAGGCTGTTGAGACGACAGAGAGGCGCAGGCTGCTGCAGATGGCCTACAATCAAGAGCACGGCATCACCCCCCAGACCATCAGGAAGCCCATCCGGGAAAAGGTGGTGGAGATCACAGACACCAGGCACATTCCGAAATCGGATATTCCAAATGCGATCATCGAGCTGGAGGCGGAGATGATGGCAGCAGCAGATCGGCTGGAGTTCGAGAGGGCCATTCAGCTTCGGGATACCGTCCGCAGGCTGGAGAGGGAGCTGAAGGTGGCTTGAGTCGGGAGTTGTTCTCTCATATCCACATCTTTTTCCGGGCAGGGAATTCAAAGGGGCAGCAGTACCCGGTGAAACAATGAGCGAAGGCCTGCCGGATCGGGGAGAGAGAGGCCAAAAGAGCATGACCCGGGGCGTCTCCTTATTGATCGGAGAGCCGAAAAAGGCCATCCTAAAGCTCTCCTGGCCCATGATCATGGCCATGCTGATCCTTGCCGCCTACAATCTGGTGAACGCCATCTGGGTGGCAGGCCTGGGATCCGATGCCCTGGCTGCAGTTGGATTTACAAGCCCCATATTCATGGTGGTGGTGGGTCTGAGCAATGGCCTGGGAGCTGGGGTCTCCTCCTCCATCTCCCGCCGGATAGGGGCACAGGATAAAAGGGGAGCGGACAATACCACCATGCATGCCCTCCTGCTGGTCTTAGCCGTCTCGATGATATTGACGGCCGGCCTTTTCATTGCCTTAGAGCCCCTCCTTATTGCAATGGGTGCAGGGGCTGCTCTGGGCCTGGCAGTTGATTATGGCAGTATCATATTCACTGGATCGATATTCATAGTCTTCAATAACATCGCTTACGCCATCCTGAGAGGGGAAGGGGATACCAGGCGCACTATGTATGCCATGGGGGCGGGGTCGCTGATCAATGCCATACTGGACCCCATTCTCATCTACTGGATGGGGTTGGGGATTGCCGGAGCGGCATGGGGAACAGTCATCTCACTCGTGTTCGTCTCCGGGGTTCAGATCTACTGGCTGATCATCAAGAAGGATACCTATGTCTCCCTATCCAGGAAGGCTTTCTTCCCCAGCAGGAAGGTGATGAGCGACATCCTTCAGGTGGGGATCCCGGCCAGTATCGAGTTTCTCCTTTACTCTATAGATGCCATCATAATCAACAGCATGTTGGTTCGGGTTTCAGGGACGGATGCAGTAGCTGTGTACACTGCAGGCTGGCGGGTGATAATGATGGCTGTAATTCCTCTGATCGCCATTGCCACAGCAGAGGTATCCGTCGCAGGAGCTGCGATCGGCGCCAGGAAATATGAGAACCTGGCGATAATTCACAGATTTTCCACAAAGCTCGGCTTTGCCATTGGAACGGTGACCGCCCTGATCACCGCCATATTTGCCCCTCAGATAACCCTGTTTTTCACCTATTCCCCCCAGAGCGCCCATCTTGCCGGGACGATGGTGGCGTTCATGCATGTCATGTGCCTGTTCTACCCTTTCATGTCCCCGGGGATAATGTCTTCCAGCCTCTTTCAGGGGGCAGGAAAAGGTCTCACCTCCCTTCTGCTCAATATCTTAAGAGATGTGATTCTCATAACCGGGCTGGCCTTCCTCCTGGGGATGGTCCTGGGCCTGGGCCAGGAGGGCATCTGGTGGGGAATTGTGTTTGGAAACACCGCTGGCAGCCTCTTGAGTTATTTATGGGCCAGGCTCTATATAACCCGGCTGATGAAGGATAAAGGAATAGCATAGCAGAAAGCCTCCATTCTCATAAAAAGCATCCTGATTGGAGAGGGAGGGAGGGGTGCTGCCCTCAGCCAATACATGGGCGGTGTGCAGCAGAGGATCCTCAGTGCCTTGATGCTTTTATGGTGGGGTCTAGTGCATCCTGGCTCCCCAGCAGGGCACAGGGTAGTGGGAGCACTATGCTCAAAGGCGGTGCAGACATGGCCCCGGCCTCAATCCTCCACCCAAAACTCCTGCGGCCAGAGCCCTCTCTCCTGACCGGGTCCGGTTTGCACCTCTTGCAGCCGGCTGGAGATCATCTCCTCCACCTCCTCCAGGTTGATTCTGAATACCTCTGCCAGGATCTCCTTTGCTGCCTGGAGCTCCATGGCCTCAAGGCCTCCATGAACTGCTCTCTTATGAGACCTGGTCAGATGCTCAAAGACTCCTGCCATAATGGACATCTACTGCGTGTAAGTTTAAGTATTTTTTCTAGAAATTAATAGCAAGAAAGCATTTTTACACATTAGAAAGTATGAATAAGATACAAATGAGAGAATGATGATCCCTGATGAGAGCGATCTTTCTGATGAGAGCCTTTCTGATGAGAGCGATCCGGGCGCATTTTTTTATCCCGGCTGATGAGAAGGGGATGGATTGATCACTGCAGTGAAATCCATCCCTGCCCGGAGCGGGGAGAGCATGACGCTCAGCCAGGATGGTCTGCCGGTCCGAGGGGCTTTCTCAATGGCATTGGGCCTCCTGGCCAGATCCAGGGCCTTCCAGGAGGGAAAAGGGCTCCAGGGGGTGGGGCCCGGATGTATCCTGCCTGTGGAAAGAGCAAAACTCCACCATCATCTCCTGGACGAACCTGCGCTTCAGACATGGATCTTCTCTCCTCCGCTCTGGAACCTCTCGAACCTCTCTATTGCCTCCATCCCCTTCTGAGTGGTCTTGTGTACAGACCGGGAGCCTTTGGATCTCACCTCGATCAGGCCATCATCGATCAGGAGCAGATAAGATATCAACTTCAGGGTGGCGGGGCCGGGCTTGGTCACGATCTTAGTCCCTTTTGCTCCATTCATACATTTTTTTAAAACAATTGATGTTGTCCTTTCACAGGTTCTGAATTTTGATCTCATTTCATTCTCCACCTATATCAAGCCTAATGACATTCACAATGTACAATTCAAAGAATATATAGACGATTAAGATAAGCAGAAGTGGACAATTCTTAAGATGTTATGATAGAACAGCATCCAGGGTATCGATCATAATTGCCAGTCAGCCCAGGGTCGGTGGTCTGCCCTCTCGGGGCTGGCCGGTTTATGGTGCTCAAAGGCCGGTTAGGGCCAGAAGAGCCATGCCCTTTGAGGGCGGAGGCGAAGAGCTCCGGAGGGCTGGCAGCTCCCATCTCCCATCAGGATCACGCCCTCCTTCTGCCTGCAGACAGATCAACAGAGATCTCAGCAGCTCATGTCCTCGACCGGGCGAATGCCCCATCGATCTGCTGCCGTCATCCCCTCCATCATCCACACAGACAAATAGCAGCAGCCTAGCCATCGATCGCAGCATACCTGGCACTGATGATGGCCGTGGCGCTAGCATCTCCCATTCAATTTCCAGACCCTCAATTTCCAAACCGGCATAGCGCAGCCTATCGCCTTCAGAACCAAATTAATAAAGTATATCTGCATGCAATCTCATCACGGGCATGATAGCATGATCGAAATCGCTGTGATAGAGGAGAAGCCTCAGCTGGTTGTCGGGATGAGGCGGAGGGGGCACTACAGAGATATTGCAGAAATGATCCCTACACTATTCAAATATGCAGTGGGACATGGAGCCAAAATCGTCGGCCATCCCTTTTTTATATATCATGAGAGCAGCTCTGAGGAGGCGAAGAGGGCAGATGAGGCCGGGAATGCTGAGATAGAGGTCTGCGTTCCCATTGCAGAGAAGATCCCGGAGAATGGCGGGATAACTTGCTATGAGCTTAGTGGGGGAAGGATGGCCCGGACAGTTCACAAAGGACCTTACCAGGAGTGCGAATCAACTTATACGAGACTCTTTGACTGGCTGCAAGAGAATGACTATCAGATCGCCGGACCGATAAGGGAGGGTTATGCCAATGATCCCAGAGAGGTCGCCCCAGAGGAGATCCTGACCATAATCTATGTCCCGATAAGCTGAGGGCGGTGCTCGTAGCCCTGAATGTGCGCACAGATGAGGGAGGGGCATGCAAATGAAGCACTCGGTTATCATACAAGGCCTGAGTGCGCCCCTCAAAAAAAAGCAAAGCTCAGGAGATGCTCCCTGGGCTTCAGAAGTCTGTTCTCAGGACTAGGGTTGTCCTATAGACGGGGCCCACAAATGTCAGCTCTTTGGAGGCCTCGCCCCGGGGCTCCTCCTTTGCCTCAACCACTCTGGTGTCCATGAGAGTATCGGCGACAATCACCCACTCCCTGAACTCATCAGTGGTGGACAGGTTCAGCATCACCTTTCCTTCTGCATCTGTCATGCCTCTTATCTTCGCATCATCGCCAACCTTCTGAGCGATCAATTCGATGTCGCTGAAGGGCTGGCCCTGATAGAGAACCTGGAGCTGGAAGTCGCCCTTGCCCGCCTCAGTGATATTGGTGAGGGGCACGATCTCCAGTATCTGACCCACAGGCTTTGAGGCTATGGAGTAATCAGAATCGGGGCCTGCAATGAATGTCTTGCCATAGGTATGGAGGGGATAAGATCTCTCGACATACCAGTCATTGGCCCATCCCGTCTTGTTGATGGCATTGAAGTCGATCTCGTCCACCCCACCTGCCTCCCAGTATCCTGTTACAGGGGGATTGGTGATGATGTGCGTCCAGGCTCCGCCGCCGTTGTAAGCAGTTATGAGGTACAGTCCCGGATGCTCGACATCGAAGCTGAAGATAGGCCAGTTGCCCATGGTATCTGTCTTTTCATTAAGGATATGCTCGATCACGCCGCCATCCTGCCTGATTACAGTCAGGTTGGTCAATCCTTCAGGCATTTCTGAGGAGGAGGTGTTATGACCAGCAGCTACAGGCAGTATGGCTGTATCTCCGATATTCACCCAGCCGGATACGGGCCTGATGAATACTTGATGTGCGTTCCCTGCAGCCGAGCAAAATAGCATCAGCAGCACCAATATCAGGAAAATCCTTCTCATGCTCGATACACCAATCATACTAGATATGGAATCATACTTAAATCTTGCTACGAAATCAAAAAAACGTCGCCTGATATCAAAAAAAAAAGTATCAAAAAAGAGGTATCAAAAAAGAGGTATCAAAAAAGAGGTATCAAAAAAGAGGCATTAATAAAAAAGAGGCATCAATGCCACCCTACCATAGAGCCAAGGGAATATGGCATTTAGTGGCTGTGGCAGCACTGATGGGTATGATTGTGATGCTCTTTGTCATGAACATGCTCATGCTCGTGCACCTTTCCATCATGCTCATGAGGGTGGGAGTGTTTATCCTCTGTATGACAGCACATTAGCTTTCACCTCCGATCTTATTTTCACAATATGAATTCAACCAAAAGGCTATAAAAGCTTTACTGTTATCGATTATTGCTGTATATGTCTAAATTTTTAAAGGAAGATTTTGCTGTTCGTTATAATTACATTCTTGGTGATGTGAGGAAATTACATCAACTTTTTATCAATTCCAATTTTGTATCATCATGTCCATCTTCTCTGTCAACTCTTATGGCGGAGATGAATGGATCATCGAGGCCCTGAATATCCTTTGATCATGATCAAATGATCCCATCGCTGAGGGCATCACTGCTCCTGTGCTCAATTCCTTGCCGGGAATTCCTCGCGCAGGATCGTGCCCTGCGTGCACCATCTTGTGAAATCGATCTACTTGCCGCATATCGGGCACCATTCTCAGGATTGAAATCGATGCCCAATCAAGAAAACAGAAAAAATCGCAAGTATATATCATACAGTAGCAATCATCCTCTAAGCGGAAGGAATAGGTGGATGAGGATGGCAGAGGGTGGCAGGCAAATGGAGCTTTAAAGGGCCAGAATGATTATGAGGGCGGTGGCGTTAGCCTGGCGGCAGCAGTTATCCTGCGCTTTTATGCCTCATCACAGCTCCTCTTTCAGGCTGCATAGAGGGCTAGTGATGGTGCCATTTGGGCCTCATTGCAAAGACTGCAAGGCACAGGAGGAAAATTCCCGGTGGCACATCACCCCAACGATCCGGCGAAGGGCCCAATGACTCCAGGGAGCACCATCGCTTTTGCATCTGGAGTCATCCCTTCTTCATCTTCTCCAGCACCTGGATCTCCTCAATCGCAGTCTCAGGATAGTTCCCGCTCTCATCCTTCTCCAGATACTTGATCATATCCCAGATATTGAGCAAGGCGGCGCTCACGCCGGCGAGGGCCTCCATCTCCACCCCCGTTCTTCCCAAGGAGGTCACTGTGACTGTTGCTTTCACCCTCATCTCCTCCAGCTCAAAGCCGACCTCCAGAGCGGTGATGGGAATGGGATGACAGAAGGGAATCAGACGGGGTGTCTCCTTGACTGCCAGTATGGCCGCCAGCCTGGCGGTAGCCAGAGGATCTCCCTTCTTAGTATCCCCTCTTCTCACCGCCTCGATGGTGGATTCCTTCAGCCTGATCGATCCTGCGGCAGTAGCCCTTCTGAAGACCTGGGGCTTGGAGGTGATATCCACCATGCCCAGCAGCTCTTCTGCGCCGGCCCGATCGCCTGGCCCGTCCCCCTCTTCTCTCATCCTCACTTCCTCAGCTCTCCCCCTCCAGACGCATGGCCAGAGGGATCTTCTCCACCAGATCAGTGGCCAGCATGCCAAATCCCCTCTCTGCATAGGCCAGATCTCCTGTCCTGCCATTGACGAAGGCTGCAGCGTTTGCTGCCCTCAGAGCGGATGTTCGGGCATAAAAGGCAGCGGCAATCCCCGCCAGGACATCTCCCGTGCCGCCCACAGTCATCCCCGGATTGCCGGTGGTATTGGCCCGAATGAGCTCTCCATCGGTGATCAGGTCGACCTTTCCCTTGAGCAGAACGATCACCTCCCTCTCCCGGGCATAGCCCTTCAATGGCTCCATCCTCTCTCTCCAGTCCATATCCGCCAGGGAGAGTCCACTGAGGCGCTGAAACTCCCCGGCATGGGGGGTGATAATTCCCTTCAGGGGCAGGCCTGGCAGGAGGGCATCGGCATCGATGACCGCCTTCTCCGCCAGAGGGATTATACCGGCCAGGGCATCACCGGTATCGGGATGCCTTCCCAGTCCCATGCCCATGACCACCACATCATGAGCTGGAATAAGGTCCTGGAGCACTGGAAGGTCCTGGGGGGTGAGATGATCGCTGGAGAGCTCCCGCACAATCAGGTTAGGCGAGAAGCAGGAGATGGCCCTTGCCGCCTCTGCTGGCGCTGCCACGGTGACGATATCTGCACCCGCCCGCAAGGCAGCAAGGGCAGCGAGAGCAGGAGCGCCGGTGTAAGGGCCGCCGCCGATCACCAAAACCCGGCCGCTATCTCCTTTGTGGCTCTCCGGAGACCTCTTTCCCATCAGCCCCAGGTCCCCTGGCCCCACAAAGAGCTCTGCCTCCGGGGGTATGCCGATATCAGCTACGATAACGCATTCACCCAGATCCGGCTTTGGGCGATGAAATGTGACCACATAATCAGCCCGCACCACCTTGCCCGTCCCCTGGCCACTGGGGATATCCACCGATAGCACCTTCTTTCCGGAGAGGTTTATAGCATCGATCGCTTCTGCCTCCAGCCCGGCCACCCTTCCCTTCACCCCGGTTCCAAATATCCCATCCACTATCAGGTCGCACTCGCCAAGCTTCAGCTCCTCCGAGCTCCTCACCTCGCGCAGATCCCAGTGCAGCTGCTCTAAGATCTCCCAGTTCCTCTTCGCCTCCTCTGTGGATATATCACGTGCCCGGCCCAGAAGATAAATGGTAACCTCAAAGCCTGACAGATGGCGGGCAGCAGCGAAGGCATCGCCGCCATTGTTCCCCCGGCCAGCGATGATGGCGACCCTCTTGCCCGGAGAGGATGCAATTACCTCTCTGGCTATAGCAGCACCTGCATTCTCCATAAGCTGGAGAGGAAGAAGGCCCAGGTACTGGCAGTTGGCGTCCACGGCCCGCATCTCCTCCCAGGATATCATTCTCATAATCGATCAATCTCCTCCTACTGCATCTGGTTCCTGTGGGGGTGTGACCACCAGCAGTTTATCGGCCAGCGATCAGCCCGGGCCAGGTCTTTGGATCTATTTGCAAAGCTATCCCGGAATGCAGAGGCAGTTTCCGGTTAAAACCCTTTCTGTGCAAGGAGGAGAGAAGCAATCACTAATCCACTAAATTACTGATATTGGACAATTCAGTTCAATTTCGATCTTGAGGTTCGCCTCCTTTTATCCGGTAAAAAGTTCAATAAGATTGCAGATGGCAGGGACCAGGACCGGCCATCATCCTGAGGATTATCCAAATGAGCTTCATGATAAGACTTATGCTCTGCGCCCTGGTACTTCTCCTCCTACTGGCCTTGCCCGGGGCGGCAGAAAGCTGGATCGTGCAGAGCGTCAGCCAGGATATAGATTATTCAAAAGATAAAGGCAGCCTGCAAAGCAGCATCCAGATATCGGGCATCGAGGGGGAAGATGCCTTCATCATCCAGCAGATAAATCAGAAGCAAGAATGGACCAATATCGATTGCACAGATGCATCATTTATGAGAGGGGGGCATGGAGCTGCTCCCCGGGACATCAATGCTGCTGGCCTGATGGAGATCATGAAGGATATGAGAAGCAAAGATAATCCAAAAGGCATCGACTTTTGCAGGACGAACATCCTGGTTTTCTACTGCCTTCCAGGTGAGCTGCAGATGGATTCAGGGGAAGGATGGCAAGAGATAGATATGAACTCCAGCCGGCAGGCGGTTTGGGAGATGATTGCCTGCCTGGACCTGATCACAGCAAAGTCATGCCATGGCTTGTCTGGTGCTCTAGAGGATGACCATCATCTCCTCAATCTATCCAGGATGCCAGGAGCTTGATTTTCGCCCGGCTTTGTCACTTGACTTCGTCAGGTCGGATCTCCCCTGGACCTCATCAAGGAGGAGAATCTGCTGGGAAGATGATGCCATAATAAGCACTGGACAGGAGCCTTCCCGGCTGGATCTGCTCCACATGGAGGTCCACCGGGAGCCCCACTGGGGAGGATTACTCTATTGGGGAATTCTCCAGATCCACCTCTACACCGGTTGCATTTAGCCTGTACTGCATGACGATGGTCCGGTTGGCCTCGTATACCCAGATATCATCGCCCTTCAGTCTGATCTTCCCTTGTTCGTTGATCTGCAGCGGATAGGCATATAGCCCCATATCCTTATCCGGGGAGAACTTCGCCTCCATTATAGAGCTTGTGCCATCGATCCAGGCAGTGGCGCTTCTGTTGCCAGGAGTGAGCTTGATATTTATCCCCGATAATGCATAATCCCTCTGAGAGCTGTAGCCGGTCCATGTATACTTCAAGGGGACCTCTCCTCCATTTATCGGCTCTGTATTCAGGACAGCATTTATCTGGTTGAATTTATCCAGAAACCTCATGGTGATGTTATGCTTCAGACTGCTCTGGGCATCAAGGGAGCATTCTCCATCCCCCATAGAATATGCCTTTAAATCAAATACTGCTAAATCGCCAATGTATGAATTATTATTTAAATAGATCTCCTCTTGCATCGCCGACTTAGGGGTAAAATAGTCCATAAGCACAGTGCCGGAGCCGGAGCGATAGGAGAAGAGGATGGAGTTGGACTGTCCGCCGGAGATGCGGCGGGTGTAGTTCAGATCACTGGCATCGATCGTGAGGCCTGCCCCTTGATCGCCATTGGGGGTTCTCATATAGGCAGTATCCTCGAACCGGCTGCTTTTGGCATTTTCTGCCGGGCTGGCGGCGGAGCTGGCAAAGTAAGTGGTCTGATAGATGCCGGCGGTGTTGGTGTAATCTACCCCCTGCAGGTAGATGCTCTCCTTAGTCTCACTGCCGCTGGTTGCATAGGTGTTCTGCAGACTTACATCGGCAGATGAAATGCTGGCCAGAAGGATGATTGACAGGACAATCAGCCCCATTCTCATTGTCTTTTGGCCTTCTATTATTGCTGGCAGATCTCTCAAACCCAAATTACATCGCCTCCAGTTGAGGACTGTCTCCTTCCCTCTGAGATCTCAACTACAGTGAACTCTGGCTGCAATGGTTGAAATAGATTTTCCCGGATGGTGGTTCTATTTATCATAGCCCTCTCCTCTGTGAGGTTTCCGATTGGAGTGAACTTTTTCTGTGATTGTGGGCGGGCCAGTGCGATGGGGATCCTCTCAATCCCCAGAGAATAGCTCATATCGCTGTAGAGCACCGCCAGATCTCGAGCCTCAACCAGCTCCATGCTGCTGCCCTGGGAATCGCTGGATATATCCGCCAGCCTCTTCATGACTGAGGATATAGTAACCTCGCCGATCAAGAGCAGCTCCTCTCTTGTCGATGGCTCCTTCAAAAACACAATGCTGCTGATAATTTTATTGGATTCGTTGATCGCCCTCTCGATATCATAACTGGATATATATTCAATGCCCCGATCACCGGCTGCCAGATCGCTTCTCTGCCCATCCGCCGCAGAGGGGCAGATGATAATGGTTGCCAGAACAATCAGGAAAAAGAGATGACGGGGATCCATGATTATTCTATCTCGATGTGCCCCACTTGCAGCAGATCCCACCCTCGCACTTATTAAACATATTCTCGATCCTTTCAAATTGGTCTTTGTTGTTTTGTTCTTGATTCTCTCTCTCCAGCTGTTCCTTTGCATAATCATGGAACATCTGCATGATATCCTGATTATTAAAGATGCTGCCAAACTCAGACCAGAAACCTCCGAATATGCTCATATCCAGGCCTGACGCACTCAATGGGTTCAGCTCCCCCAGCTCCGGATCGTACCTGAACAGCACCTCTTCCACAGTGCTTGAATTTCCAAAGGCCTCGTTTAAAGCGCTAATATCGTAGCTCTTGTAAAAATCCTCATATAACAATAGCTTTGTCACTGAGCTTGAACTCATGGTCTCATTGTTGATATTGACCAGATCGGACAGAGTCAACATATCCTCTCGAAGCACTGCAAAGGGCAGTGCTGCATTCTGGAGTGTTCTGTCTATCTGATATCCATCATTGTAGCGCTCATCTCCCATTCCGTATTCTATGGTCAGCCATGAGTAATCGAATATCTGCATCAGCTCAGATCCATAAGAGATCAACCCTTGATTTCGAGTTTTTTTGATGGCCCCATCCTCTGTCAGGATGGCTGTATTCATCATGCTCCATAGGCCCATGGGGTTGTTGCTGAAGGATGCGACGCTATGTATATCCTCGCTGCTGATGGTCAGTGCATCAGCGGGCTCATCGATAATCTCAAAATAATATCCATCTTCATCTTCAGCATTGGTGAAATCGAGATCCTCCTGGGAGGAGCCACCCTCCATGAACAGTCCCGCCAATATGATCAGCGCTGCCATCAGGATGAACGGCCGGGAGATTCTGAAGATCTGAGACATAATCGTGATAAATAATTTAAGGAATAAGGGAGGAAGGCAACCCCCTCGCCTTATTCACATCTTGTTCTCTTTATGTTTTTCCACTCTGAATCCAGTATTTACGGATCCTTGGCGGCGACGGTGATGTTGACGTTGTTCTCAACTGCGCCGATGGAGGTCTGGTTGTCGAGTGACTTGGTGTTGGCCGAGGCGGTCAGATCGATCACAGTAGTGAGATCATCGACGATCATGGCCAGCTTGTTATCGACGTTCAGGACCTTGGCCTCATCATGGCAGTTGTAGTCGTATATATCCAGGATGTTCTGATTGGTGATCTGGCCGATGTAGGAGCCCTCCTTCAACCAGATCATGGATCCATCTTCGTCTGCCTCCAGCTCCTTCAAGCCCTGGTTGGCGATCCAGGCTCCCTGAATAGCCTTGTTCCAGGTGAGGCCCTTTGCGCCTTCACCATCTTCGAAGGCTGCGCTCCCCAGGCCGGAGATCCTCTGGTTCATTTCCTGATCGATTCTTGCAAAGGGAGCAATCCTGAATACACTGCCATCGGCTGCATCCTTGACCTTGGGTGTGACGATGATTGCTGCGGAGAGACCCTCGTTTCCAATGCCCACCTTCTGTTCGCCATTAACGGAAATGCCAATCCTGACATCTTCGACAGTCTGAGTGTCCTTCTGGGTGATGACGTTCGCATAACAATCGGGACAAACCGGTACTTGAGCGCCGACCACTCCTATTGTCAGGAGCAGCATGAACGCCGCTAGATACTTCAACATAGCTTTTTTGCCTCCTTACGTTCCATATATAATTCTTCCCCAATCCATGGAAGGGATATCTGCCCCTCCCAGGTGGTCGTACATTACTTGCACCTGTAATTTATTAAAGGAATAGGAACCATCCATAAGAGTTGCATTTCGGTAGTTTTGATAAGTAATCTCGTTACTTACAGGTGATATGGATTTTTTTTATATAGGATCATGCAGGCCTTATACTTATCGATAAACGGCCAGTGATGCCTTTGAGCATGAAGCGTCTTCTTGCCCTGCTGCTATGCTGCTTGGAGATCTCTTTAGTGGGAGCTGTAGACGATTCCATGGCCACAGGGGAGGGAACCCTCGCTATCACGCTCTCCGGGGCCAATCTCACCCAGCAGTATGAGTATATGTCGGGATGGGACTGGCTCTCTCCATCCCATGCTCAGGATCATCCTGAGGCTTTTGCATCCTCTGCCCACTCAGGAGAGCTGAGATCCCTGCAATTCTCTCTGAACGATCTCTTTCTCACCGATGAGAGAGAGGATGATATTCAATTCTTAAAATCGGCCTCATCCAACTATAGCCATCTGCCAAAGATCAGCAGCAAAGAGCCAGGAGGAGACGGTCCCTTCAGCCGCGCAGGCCTGAGCCAGAGCTCCCCTGAATTGCAGTTCATTCAGAGGAGCGATAAAGCGCAAGAGAGGCTGCTTGACTACGGCACCTCACTGGGGATGCTCAAAGAGAGTGATATCGCCTTTGTAGATGAAAAGAAAAAGATCATTGACAGCCCCATCGACATGATCACTGGTATCTGGGCGCCATCGGAAGGAGAATTTGAGGGCATGCTCAGAACCAGCGATTCTAATAGCCTCAAGCTTTTGGACCCGGAGCGGATTGCTCAGTTTTATGAGACCTCCCTCATTACATCTCACATAATTGGCACGCCCTCCGTTCAGGCGGGCAGTGATCAGGCCTTGAATCCATTCATCAGCCCGCTGGAGCCTCGCAGAACGGACGGCTCCTCCAAAGAAGTCTATAGCTATTTTCCGGAGAGGCTTCCCAAGCCGAGAAATAAGAAGGAACTGAAAAACTACGCCATAGTTGTGGGGATCGATCAGTACAATGATCGCATGAGGCTGCGCACCTGCGCGAATGATGCCAGGTCGATGGCAGATCTGATGAGGGAGATGGGCTATGATGTTCTCCTGCTCAGCGATCAGACTGATGAGAAGCCGACGAAAGAGAACATCCTGAAAAAGGCATTTGATGAGATAAAAGCTAAGCCGAATGTGGGGAATGTGATATTCTACTTCTCCGGGCATGGAACAAAGGAGGGAGATGATAGCTTCTACCTCATACCCCGGGATGCAGATGGACATATCTCCACATATATCAGCGAGTCCGAGCTGAGAGAGCAGATAGCAGATTTAAAAAATTTTGCTATGATCATCGATGCCTGCAATAGCGAGGGCATGAGCCGGGCAATCGGCAAAGATCAGCTCATCATAGCCTCATCCCGGCACAATGAGTCCAGCAATGGGGAATGGACCGGCTCAATGAGCGTATTCACCTCTTATTTGATCAAAGCCATCAGAGAGGAGAGGGAGAGAAGCAACAGAGTCCTCCTGAAAAGATGCTTTGATAGAGCACGCGCCGATACGGAGAGGTGGTCTAGGAGCCATCTGATCAGCCAGAACCCGGCGATGATCGATAACACAGATGGGATCTATTATATAAACTAGGCTACAGGAATCTATAGGAAATCGTAAGATAAGCTGACATTCAAGTGAGATCATCTCTTTATTCAGATGAATCCCGAACACTGATCTAAGCTCAGATAAGAATCGCAGTCCCTGCAATGGCGACTAACTTGATCTTGATCTCTGGGGGAGAGATGGCTGATCCTGTGAAGAGCTCGATTGAATTGAATCAAAAAAGGGGGAGAGCACCAGGGGGTGCTCCCTATGGCAGAATCCATTTAGCAGAAGCCTGAGCATCCGCATGGCCCGCAGCCGCAGTTGTCGTCGAGGATCAGCCGTCCTGTATCTGAGGCGATGATCAGCCCTTTGGCGTCCTTGCATACCACTTTATATTGGTACAGGCCCGGGACCCCCCAATTGATATTTCCTGGCAAGACAACGCTCATCTCGCTGAGCTCGTCTGCGCACCCTCCTCCTGCTGCTGTCACCATCTGCTTCAGCCCAGCACTGTATAGCGGCAGGCTGTAATCTCTGCAGGAGAGCTTGCCGGATCGCTCTACACATACTATGGGCAGACAGATATCGGGAGCATGAGCAATGTCATTGCATTCCACAATCACATCGCCCTTGGCAGTTGGGCATTCAACCCAAGATGGGCTGCAGTCGACTGTGTAGCTGCCGCCGGTGACAAATCCTGTGCTGGGATCGGTGATCACGCCGCTGAGATCTATCACCGGCGTCTGATCGCAGACATAGTCTCCTTTGTCCTGACAGTCGGCGACGACCAGAGCGGAGAGGTCCTCTTTGCTCACGCCGCAGCCCACAATGATATCCTCGGCATAGGCCTCGCAGGGGCAGACAGCATGCTGGCAGGTACACAGGATCACCCCTTCGCAGGTGGAGTCGCAATCCTCAAGCTCCTCCCCCCCGGCATGGCAGGTGACGCTGAATGTGTACTCTCCGCTCATCACAAAGCCTGTTGTCTGGTCCACAGGCCATTCAGGGAACGACCACTCAGGCGTATCATCGCATTCTGCACAGACAAAGATATTCACGTCCTTGATAAGATCCTCCAGCTCATCTGGATACATGCATCCATCCTGCGCGAAGCTTATCAGATCGCAGTTGCACTTCTCGACTACAGTTATGGTCACAGTCCCCTGGCTGCAATCATTGTCGATATCGCAGAGCTGATAGGTGAAGCAGTCCATGCCGCTCCAGCCTTCTATTGGGGTATAGCAGTATGTGCCATCGGAGTCGACAACTGCCGTTCCATGGGCGGGATTCGAGAGCAAAGACCAGGTGTTCTCACCATCTTTGGAGGGGATATCGTTATCCGCAACGCTGCTGCATAGCGTACTGTCCTGGCATATTCGGGCGGAGTCGTCATTGGCCACTGGAATATCGTTTACGCACTCTATATTGATGGTCACAGTGGCAGTATCGTAGTCCCCATCGACATCCTTGAGGATGTAGGTGAACTCGTCTTCTCCGCAGTAGCCCTCCTCTGGTGTGTAGGTGAATGAGCCATCTTGATTCAGCACTACAGTTCCGTGTTCTGGATCGGTCTCCTTCAGCCAGACATTTCCGCCGTCCTTGGAGGGAATGTCATTGCCTGCAACACTGTCGGTTATCGGCGTGTCCTCGATGGTGTTGAATGTGTCATCATTGGCCACTGGAATGTGGTTTATGCACTCTATATTGATCGTCACAGTGGCAGTATCGTAGTCCCCATCGACATCCTTGAGGATGTAGGTGAACTCGTCTTCTCCGCAGTAGCCCTCCTCTGGTGTATAGGTGAATGAGCCATCTTGATTGAGCACTACAGTTCCGTGTTCTGGATCGGTCTCCTTCAGCCAGACATTTCCGCCATCCTTTGAGGGAATGTCATTGCCTGCAACACTGTCGGTGATCGGCGTGTCCTCTATGGTGTTGAATGTGTCATCATTGGCCACTGGAATGTGGTTTATGCACTCTATATAGATGGTCACAGTGGCAGTATCGTAGTCTCCATCGACATCCTTGAGGATGTAGGTGAACTCGTCTTCTCCGCAGTAGCCCTCCTTTGGTGTATAGGTGAATGAGCCATCTTGGTTCAGCACTACAGTTCCGTGTTCTGGATCGGTCTCCTTCAGCCAGACATTTCCGCCATCCTTGGAGGGAATGTCATTGCCTGCAACGCTGTCGGTGATCGGCGTGTCCTCTATGGTGTTGAATGTGTCATCATTGGCCACTGGAATGTGGTTTATGCACTCTATATAGATGGTCACAGTGGCAGTATCGTAGTCCCCATCGACATCCCTGAGGATGTAGGTGAACTCGTCTTCTCCGCAGTAGCCCTCCTCTGGTGTATAGGTGAATGAGCCATCTTGATTCAGCACTACAGTTCCGTGTTCTGGATCGGTCTCCTTTAGCCAGACATTTCCGCCATCCTTGGAGGGAATGTCATTGCCTGCAACACTGTCGGTGATCGGCGTGTCCTCTATGGTGTTGAATGTGTCATCATTGGCCACTGGATGATCATTGGCACAATCTATGAGGCTGATCTGCCCACATTGCTCTTTGCATCCCGGGCATTTCACACAGAAGGAGTATGTTCCAGCAATTGGATTGCCATTTTTATCCACTCCGATCCTGCTCAGATCGATGATTGGAGATACATCTCCACATCCGTAACAGCCCGCTCCAGCCTCTGCCAGAATATCTCTGATCTCACCCAGAGTGGTTGGCAGACAGATGGGATCTATGGTCGGGATATTGGGCCGGCATGTGCAACGGATCTGGATCTTAGCAATCGCTGGATATAGTGACTTGCACTTTCCATTGGTTGCATTATACTTGAACCACACATATGTGCCTTGCCGGATATTCGGTGATGGCGAGTAGATAAAGGATCCATTTGCTGCTACTTTTATGGATCCATATTTGGGATCGATCGTTATCAGTTCAGGATCCAGGACTTCAATGGCCTGGGGATCATTCGCCAAGAGCCCCTTGCTTTCAGGAACCTCCTTTACCACTCCGCATTGAGCTGTATAAAGCTCCCCCCGGATAAGCCAGGGACATGTTGCTGCTGATGAGAGTGAGGCCATCAAAGCCATCAACACTCCGAGAATAAGAATGCCCTTGAGCGATCTTTTATACATAAGTCGTTGCCTCCATTATGGTTTTGCCTCCAGATTATTTTATGTAGTCATTACCTCATTCCTGTTCTTAAGGAGAGACGAACAATGGATGCGTATGCGTGTTAAGAGCTTAATTCCGAAAGAGCAGAAATGCTATAACATATGAATACAAAAATAATGAATATAGAACTAATAGATGTGAAAATAATAAATATGAATATAATAAATATGAATATAACGAATATAAATACAATGAATATGAATATAATGAATATAAATACAATGAATATGAATATAATGAATATAAATACAATGAATATGAATATAACGAACATAAATACAATAAATATGAATATAATGAATATAAATATAATGGATATGGATATGGATATAATGAATATGGAAATAATGAAAACAAAAATAATGAAAATAAGATGATAGAGTCAGCCTCTATCAGAAGAGGAACTCGGCCTCTGTCTTGCCCAAATCGTAATATTTTATGCTGTTGTTGAGGGCGTCTGTGGCAGCCGTGGAGTACTTCGTCTTTCTGGTCTCAAAGTATTTCGCCATATTATAGAGATATATATTGAAATATTTCATGGAACTGACAGTATAGTTATGAAAATCTTCGAACTTCTCTGATGGCACAGTGCTCTCCGCTTCAGCCAGGCCGTGTGAGTTCAGGACCAGGAGTGCTGTGGTGGCAATCATGGCCTCTCTGATCGACTGGTTCGAGCCATTTCCATGCACTGTGGCATTCCATATCTCCCATTGATAGTCGAAATTCTCAACGAAGGTGTTCCAGATTCGCTTCTCTGTTGCCCCTTCATCTGGATCCCCCGCATCTTGAGCCTGCATGATCTTCAGAACAGGCTGATCGATCATGCCGGCCGAACTGCTTTCATCTTGTGCCGATACTGGCGGCATGCTCATTGCTGCAGTTGCGGCCAGTATGAATAGCGCCAATAGGACATTTAATCTTGATCTCATTTCAACACCTCATTTAACTGCTAGACTTGAATCATTCAGCATCGAATGGAGCAGGCATGACCAGGCGGCTCTGAGGGAATAGTCCAGCCCGGGATAGGTGGCCGGACAGCAATCCAGCATGCCGCCAATATCGTCCTCCGCAAATTGGAAGCTATGCTCTGAAGCAACCTTTTTGCTTATCTTGAATGAGCCTACATAGTCCTCCTCGATATCTCTGTCCGGTGATTTGAATTTAAATCCAGAATATATATCCGATTCAGAGACAAACCGAAGCATTGAGCTGTGATTCTCTCCTGCAAACTCATCGACCCCACTGGGGACTACATCGGCCATGATCAATGCATTTCTGTATCTTGCAGCGAAAGCAGACGATTCGGAGAACTTCTTAGCATGATAGCTGGTCATCATTTTATCATCATGGTTTTGGAATATATTTCGCTTGTGTAGCCCCTCTCCTCGGTACATGGTCTCCTCAACGCTCATCAGATAGGAGGGCATGCTCTCGTTTATTTTTACATTATATCTTTCGGCGTTATCGGATACAGCCTCCTCGATGCTGACAAAGTTGATTGAACTTCCTGCAGATAGAAGGCTATCCTCTTTAAGCCTTCCCTCTTTGGTATGAGTATTCTCCTTAAGGCTTACATCGTCCAGGCCTTTGATAAATATATACTTGGAAGAGTTCCCATCTCCTTTGCAGTGGCTCTCTGAGTTGAACTCATAGGCCGATATAAAATGGCCCCGGCTCCATGAGGTGCTGTTGTTGCTGTCGTTTACTGTAACAGAGATATCATAGCCAATCCTCCCTTCGGCCAATGATAATATCGATATCGTCAGCAGAAATATAAAGACGCAAAGTGCCCCATGCCTTATTTTTTCGCCCTCCTTTGGCCACATTTGGGTTAAGCTTTTTGATACATATATCTTTTGCTGATGTTTTATTGCCAGGATGGGGATATTCTTTGAAAATTAAGCATATAATATTTTAAAAATATATGGCGATGGTTTCGCCACTCATCACCATCATCGGTAAAGCCTCCATATTCCGGCCTTATCACCATTTCCAAGCGAGCGCTTCTCCCCTGAATAGCAATGCATCACCTGTCCGGTATCATATGCGAACTCCATTTTATTGTAAAGATCGCCCAGACCCAGGGTATGCCCCATCTCATGCAATAGCACCGACTGCACATCAATATCTCTCTTATTGGTGCTATCTGTGCGCCAGTTGTAATTCGAATTCAGCACTAGATCCGACTCAAGGGCACTGTTGTAACCATCAACCTTAGCCGAGCTGTAATAGGTTCTGGCATAGGCCAATGCATTGCAGTTGGTGGCGAAAGGCTTCCAGTTGATCACATTCTTCCTGTCATACCGGTCTGCAGCCACCAGCGGATCCAATGTGACCAGGTTGCTGTCGGCGAAGAGATTCTGATTTGATGCTGCATCCCAGGTGTTTGAGGCTGCTTCGATTGCTCTCTTCACCTCTGCTGTCTGCAGTCCTTCATTCTTCATTATATTGTCATTCTTCAAGATCCATTTTATCTGGGGATCCCTCGTATTCCAGCGATATCCCAATAGCGTATAGGCAGAGGCTCTCCCCCCGCTGGCGGTCATCTGTGGGCCGATGAGCTCTTGGGATAGATCGCTGCCTATCCCTTTCTTGGCATTTGAGGCTATCAGGCCGAAGCCTCCCTGGCCATCATTGGAGAGGCCATTGACCGCCATGGATATATCACCGGAGCCCACAATCTGCATGCTCTCGCTGTCAAGCATCTTCACACCAAGAGCTTCTATATCTCCGGACATGGAAGCCCTCTTGGCAGCCCCGGCAAATACCCTTGCTGAAAGATCGCCCTGGCTGTCAAATCCGGCGGAGATGAGCATCCTGTTTTCTGGGGAATCAGCATAATAGGCCAATTCGCCGCTGCTGCCATGGATGGATGTATCCTGATCGATAATGGCTCCGTTTTTGGATACACCAGCAAAGGCAGTTGTCCGGAAATCTCCTGAGCTGTCCATCTTTGAGCCAGTGCTCTTGCCCTTTGCAGTGCTTGAGACAGAAATGCTGTTCTCACCCGATCCACTGGCAGTGATGGCCCGGATTACATCCCCATCGCCTATTTTTGCTGCCTCCCCCAATCTGGTGGAGGCATCCAGGTCATAGCTGGCAGAGGACGAAGCAGTCTGTCCACTCCTCTCGGAGCTGAAACCCACATCGATGCTGAGGGCGGGGGCTATTAAACTACAAAAAAATATTGTTAATGCTAATATTGCATAACTCCTTCTCATCAGATCTATCCTCCTTTGGAATAAGGACCGATCCTTGATTTGTATTGGATCAATCGGGGCACTCTTCATACTAAATAAAGAGTTCCTCTGATTAATTCGTTTAATGCCGTTATATTTAGTCCTTTCGCAGGTTTTAGCAGCAATTGTCCGCCATCATTGGTAGGTTGAATGCCAAAAAGGGGTCATTCCGCCGGAAAAAATATACGCTGAATGTCGAAGTAAATGGCGACAGCGGTCAGAGTGGTCAAGAATAATGCTTGAAGGCCCAGGGGCCCTCAAGCCATTCGGTGGATTCCGGGGATCGCGCTGTATGGCATGCAATCGGCTGAGATGCTATCTATCCATACAGCTTCCATATTGCAGTCTTATCACCATTTCCAAGCGAACGCTTCTCGCCTGTGTAGTAATGCATCACCTGATCTGTATCATACTTATACATCGCAAGGCCGTAGATGTCCCCCAGCCCCAAAGTATGGCCCATCTCATGCAATGCCACAGACTGGATGTCGATATCTTTACTGTTGCCGCTTTCCACCCTCCACCTCTTATCAGAATTGAAGACCAGATCGGACTCAATTGCCGTTCCATATCCATCAACCCGTCTGCCTGCATAATAGTAAGTCCGGGCATATGCGATTGCATTGGTGCATGTTCGGAAGGATTGCCAGTTAATTGTATTTATCTTATTAAATTTATCGCCCTCGACGGTGGGGTTCAAGGTGACCATATTGCTGTCTGCAAAGAGATTCTGATTGGATGCCTCATCCCAGGTATTCGCCGCCGCCTCCAGGGCATTCTTAACATCCATGCTGTTCAGGCCTTGAGCTGCCAGAATGGCATCATTCTTCAATACCCATTTCAATTGAGGATCTCTCGTATTCCAGCGGTATCCCAACAATGTATAGGCATTCGCTCTCCCTCCTTCTGCAGTATAATCAGGCCCGGCGAGAAGCGATCCCCTCTCCATCTGCATGCTGGTGCCCATCATCAAATCATCAGATCTTGATGCGACCTCCATTCCATCTGCTATAATGCTGACATCCTGGCCGGCAGAGGTAATCTTTGTATTCATCTGGGGATGATCTGTGGCAATGAAGAGACCATTATGCCTGGCGATGCCTGCCCCATTGATCCTGGTATCCGTCATCCAGCCATTGGTCTCTGTTTGCAGACTCGTCTCTTTATCCAGCTGATAGGCAGATGAGGAGACTGCCGTCTTCCCGTTTTCCTCTGCGACAAAGCTCACACTGATGCCCAAGACAGGCATCATGAGGCTGTACAAAGCTATCAGCATCACCAAAGCTACAAAAAAGCATCTCATCTCGACCCTCCTACTTGTAATACTTATCTATAGTAAGAATTAAAAGTATTTGATCCTTTTGGCTGCTTCTATTCGATGAGATTCAGAATCTTGATGCTGATTGCGATCAGGCATCTCCTGAATCGATCATGATCCTCTCACTGATTTAAAATCCTCGCTCTGTATTGGAGGAATTATTTAAACTCTTCCGTACCTTTCACAGGTGACAATTAAGGCGTGTTGTTACTCCATAAAACATATAAATGATAGCCGTCTTTATAGGAGACTAAGGTAGATCTGATAAGAAAGCATTTGCCTCCATAAGTTGCCTCCTTATGGGTCTATCTTCCCCAATGCTTTTTTTTATATTTTATACTATTTAGCCTTGTAAGTCCTCTAAAAAACTATAATGATAGTAATAACTTGTTTATATGAATTAAAATAAAGCTGACAATATCAGGTTGCGCGCTGCCCTCCGCCCCAAAGGATGGGGTATGCTTCAGGTCGCATGCTCAGTTTAGCTGGACTTCAGAATCTGGAATCTGTGAAGGGTACATAATACGAATAGAGGCAGAGATCTCAGTGCTGGATCATTGATTATGGCTCTTCGCTAAACCATATGGGTATGGTACTAATGGGAATCTCTCTTTATGCCTTGGTCTCTTTGCGGAGGGGCCAAGCACCCCGATTTCGCCACAGAGGAGTAAAGGCATAAATGGGGGGAGTAGCATCCCCAAGCTCGCCCACAGAAAAAAGATGGCGGTGATCTTAATTATCGATGTTGTGCCTCAGAACCTCATTATATATGGTCTCCTCCAGCTCACCAATGGGCCCAAGGTTCTGGTTCAGCCTCTTCAGGACAAGAAACCTCCTGCCCGCCTGGAGGGCAAGGATTACCGATATAGCAGATATTACCACAATCAACAGGATAATGGCTGCATCCATGTCTCCTTTTCGATTCAAAAAGGCCATTAAAGCAAATGCATCTATTGAGATGCCAAGCAGTGATGATATTGATACTGCAATGATCGTAAGAGTGAGCCGTTTCTTCTTCTGCTCCGCGCGCTCTACCAGATCATATATCGCATCTATCGAGGCTTTATTATCCATCATTCTCACTCACTTGCCAATTCATCTGACACAAAGAGCTCATCATTGATAGTTTTGAACCATTCATGCCTTGATTTGCCTAGGGGGGTTAGTTCGTACACAATTACCTCCCTCGCCCCCCATGCCACTCTCTTCTCCTCCACATACCCGGCATCTTTTAGCATGTTGATATACTTCTCTGCCGAAGTCGTCTTCAGATTGGCGCACTGGATTATATGGGTCTTCAGAGCACGCCCCTTTGACTGGCTCTTTGCAATGCAGTCAAGAAGCTTGAGGACGATCTTGATTGCAGGCCTGTATTTCGCAACGCCCATATAAAACTTCCACCCCAAAGCGCTTAAAAGGCTTCCATACCTTTAGTACATCACACACATATCAGAGTCTGTCCGCTCAGGTATATCAATCTTTATCGCTGATTATGGGCTGGGCCTGGGCTGATGGACACAGCGGGAGGAGATATTCAAAACCGCAACGGCAATATCGATGTTCTCTCTGCTCATCCTCCGATTCGGATTCAGAGCCTCCACTATTCCCCAGACTGTTCAAATATCAACTGAATACTTATTAATTATTTACATAATTTTTAATTTTATTTTATTAATTTATGATAATTTCCCTGTGTATGGGTTGTATTAGAATCGCGAATACGTATCAACATTCATATCAGATGTAACACTCCGTCCTCATATATATTTATATTGGACGATATTGGTTTTAGATTAATGCGTTGTATATGTAAAAAATTAAATCTTTATAGGTTTTGTAAATATCTAGAGGAAGCGCGCCGGGCAGATCGCATGATATCAAGCAATCTTCAGAGCAGTGCGATAGATTTATATGTAACTGTGATGCCAAGTCAATACTGCTCGTTTAGAGAAAAGCCTTCCTGAGCGTATAAGATTCGGGATGCAATAGAATCATGCAGTGGGGGACGTAGATGAAGAGAAGCAAAGATGCCATAATATCCCAAATATTAGATGTCTGCATTGAGGGCGCGAGCAAGACAAAAATCGTCTACCAATCAAACCTCAACTTTAGGACTGTAATTCCTTATATCGATCTGCTTACAAAAAATGGGCTTTTAGATGTCTCGACAACCAACAAGTCATCGGTCATCTTTACAACCACCCCCAAGGGACTAAAACTGCTCGAGGATTTCAGGAGCATACAGAGCGTCATTCCCGAGATTTATAATCTGACTGAGAAGGAGAAGGCCTAGGACTGAGTGCAGCAGCAGGCTATTTTATTCCCTCCTCTTTTGCCCTCCCGTCTTCCTGCAGCCGGGCAGAGATGCTCTGGTGACTCAAACGATTCTATATATCTTAAATCATTCTATATACCTTAAATAGCTCTATATAGTTTAATGAGACAAGAGATATATTGGGTGGCGGCAATCTCCAGTTGGTGCAAACGATTTGACAGCGAGCTCAGAGCGTATCATCTGCTCCGTTCCCTCGAAGGGAAGAGTGCTGAATCGCTATTTCACAGAGATTTCCACCGATCTTCATCGAGATGTTCCAATTCAATTTTGAGCTTATAGGTGAGTAATATGATCAATTCATTTGAATATGGTGATATACGTTATGTTGATGGCCTCACAGGCATTCTCAAGTATTATGAAGCACTCATCCAAAGAGGAGGCCTGACGGCAAGAGGGGGCGAGGTGAGATCGCTTAAGCTCGGCCTGATATTGGATTTATTGAAGGCTATGGGGATTCCTGAGGGTCATAAGTCTGGTCTCACCTCTGCCGTCCTGCGGGGCTGGAATATGAACTGCAGGAATAAGAGCACCGGCCAGGTAGAAGAGGAGCTTCGGACGATCTCAATCAGCATCAGTGCCCTTCAGCGTGAGCTGGTGAGGGCAAAGAGCCAGTGGGGGCCCAAGGCCAGGCAGAGGCTGGATAGAGCAGTCTTGGTCGCCCTTCCCCTGATGCCATCCGACCTGAAGGGCGAAGAGGCGGGCAAGGTGCAGGAGCTTCTCCGCCGGACAATGAGCTGCCTTATGGCATAAATGGATGTATAATATTTTTTGAGCATCCTTTGGCCGTCACTCCTCTATTTCACTTCCTTCGCCCCGCTGGCGCCAGGCATGGGGACATTCACCAGGAGATCTTCTTACGATAGTGGTTACGCACCACAATAGCCAGCAGATTGGTGCTCAAGACCAGCGATATCAAAACCAGAGCTGTACCCCAGGCCCTCGCCTCGACATCCCATGCTCCCAGAAAATAGATCAGGTTCAGCAGATGATAGTTCAGATTGTTCACCGGCTGAAAGAGATCGGGGATTATTCCATAGATCATCTGCACAGGGGTGGCGGTGAAGGTGACAGCAGTCCACATGATGGGCGCGGTCTCCCCAGAGGCCTTGGCCACCCCCATGATCACCCCAGTGAGGATGCCGGGCATGGCAGAGGGCAAGACCACCTTCCTTATGGTCTGCCATTTCGTAGCTCCCAGGGCCATGCTTCCCTCTCGCAGGGAGTTGGGAACGCTCTTTAAAGCCTCCTGGCTGGTCAGAATTATGGTGGGGATGTTTATCAGGCCTAAGATGATGGAGCCGGAGAGGAGGGAGACTCCAAAAAGGGTGACTAGGAATGCCAGTCCAAAGAGGCCGTAGACCACAGAGGGGACGCCATTCAGGCAGCTTACAGCAATGGTGATCAGCCGGTTGAGCCTCTCATTGTTGGAGTACTCATGCAGGTAGATTGCCGCCCCGATTCCCAGAGGGGAGGAGATGAGCATGGCTCCCAGAACCATCCACAATGATCCCAGTATGGCAGTGCTGATCCCTCCCGCCTGTCCCAGCCTCCGGTGGGGTTGGGTCAGAAACTCCCAGTTTATCACCCAGACGCCCTTATAGATGATGACGAACAGGATTCCACCCAAAAGGATGATGGAGAGCATCGCCGAAATCCTTATGCCCAAAAAGACCAGCGCCTCTCTTCCCCGCGCAGTGAAGCCATAGAATATATTCACTATGTCCTTGATGCACAGCAGGCTGGCGACCAGGACCAGCAGAGGAAAGAGGAATGAATACTCGAATGAGGCTCCGATGCCAAGCGGCCTTTTGATGATGAAATCCGGATTGAGAGCACCCTCATAGGAGAGGTAGAATACCATCCCACAGAAGAGAACATCCAGCATCAGGAAAGGCGCTGTTCTCAGTGAAGGGGCCTTTCCTCTCAGATATGATCCCAGAATCAATAGGGAGCAGAGGATGAGGCTGGCCTCCCAGAATGGTTTCAGCCTTTCCAGCTCCGGCTGCCAGATGAGGCAGGCTAGGGAAGAGAGGAATAGGAATGCTGCTATGGCAAATGATGCCACCAGAGCAGGCCTGATCCTCAACTCAATATCCTCCGAACTTCTTTTTGATCCGCATCCGGGCGTAATCCGCAATCAAGCTCAGGATGGATACCAGAATCAGTAGAACCAGTCCCGCGGCAAAGAGGGCGTGATAGTGGGTTGATCCTCTGGCCACCTCCCCCATCTCTCCGGCGATGACGGAGGTGAATGTCGCCCCCTGGTCGAAGATATTGTAATAGGGTTGTGCGATCCTGGCCACATTGCCCACCACCAAGAGCACTGCCATGGTCTCGCCAATTATGCTTCCTATATTCAAAAGCACAGCAGCAGTGATTCCAGACGATGCTGCTGGTATGGTGACATTTCTTATGGTCTGCCAGTGGTTCGCCCCCAGGGCAAAGGAGCCCTCTTTGAACTCTCTTGGCACTGCTCTCAGAGCATCCTCGCAGATAGTGGTAAGGTAGGGGATGAACATCACTCCCAGTAGTATCGATCCGGCCAGAATCGACCTCCCGGTGAGCATATCAAAGCTATTCTGCAGATAGGATACAAGGATTATCACCCCTAAAAAGCCATATACAATAGAGGGGACCCCTGCCAGGAGCTCTATGGCCGGCTTTAAGATAGCCTTGTTCCTGGGGCTTGCCAGCTCGGCCAGATAGATGGCCAGGGGAAAGCCGATGGCGATGTTGATGAAAAGGGCGAGGATGGTGATGGTGAGGGATGCTGTGATAAGGGGCAAGAATCCATAGATGTTACCTGAAGGATGCCATTTCATGCCGGCTAAAAGGGGGATGATGCCAAGCTCCCAGAATGCAGGGATGCTCTCGTGAATGAGAAAATAGAATATCAAGAGCATGACCAGAATGGATGTGATTGCTGATATGGACAGGAGCATCTCCACGAAAAGCTCGCTGTACCTGCGGGGCATCATCATTCTCTGCCGGTCCATTGGAGTTCAATTGCATCTGCTGGTTAAAGCCCTTATCTATTGAATCTATATAGATACATTACTCCAGAGAGATCATATGGGGGCAACTTCCTTTAATAATTATTAACCCAGCCGGCTGAGGATCTCCTCTGGCTCATAGCGCACCTTAATTATGCGGCTTCGTCCCCGCTCCCCCTGTCCAGTAAAATCGGCATTGATGAGCCGGATCGCATCCAGCTTATTCAGGATCTCATGGAATCGGGTGTAACCTGAGCCCGTCTTCTCATGGAAGAGGCGGAACAGCTCCCCGGCGCGCCAGCTCTCCTGCTGAGTCGCCATGCGCAAGACCTCCCTCTCATCCTCTTTCAGGGATTTCAGGGCATAGGTGAGGTGGACCAGGCGGGAGCGATCAAGCGAGCTGGCAACGTCCTGGGTGGATATGCTCCGAGAGGCACGCTTTTCTGCATTCAGGCCCGCCCTCTTCAAGAGATCTATTCCCACCCTCAAATCCCCGGACTTCTCTGTATGGTCGACTACAGCCACCAGGATATCATCTGCAATCACCCCCGGATAGAAGCCCATCTGCACCCGTCGGCCCAGGATGTCTCCGATCTCAGTGCGGCTGTAGGGGGGAAATATAACCTCTTCCGCCTGGAATACCGAGACCACCCTGGGGTCGAGGACGTAGTTCAAGGCCAGCTCGCTCATGATGCCTATCACCCCCATCCTGGCCCCAGGGCAGGTCTCGTGTGCCCGGAGAAGGGAGTAGAGGACCTGGTCTACCTCCTTCTCCGGGAAGAGGTAATTGATATCGTCCAGGGCCACTATCAGCACCTTATCCTCATCTACCAGATGCTGAGCCACCCTCTCGAAGACCCTCTTGAAGGAGATGCCGCTGGAGGGGGGGGCATGATCGAAGATCTTTTTGTAGAGCTGGTAGAAGACTGCATACCTGGTGGAGTCCATCTGACAGTTGACATGCACCGGAACGATGCGAGAGGAATGGGCCTCGATCTCCTCGAAGAGCTTGAGGATGGCCGTCGTCTTTCCTGTTCCCGGCGGCCCGAGGCAGAGGGCATTTACCGGTCTGCCCCCCTGCAGGGCTGGCCGGACGCAGAATTTGAGGCTATCCAGCTGCTTCTCTCTATGCAGGAACTGATCGGGCAGATGGTCTAGCTCGAAGATCTCCCTATCTTTGAAGAGGGTCTCCTCCCAGAGGAGCATATCCGGTCTTTTGGGTCTATCTGGGCTCACTTGATCAGTATATTTTGTATTTCCTTCTTCAATATAGCGCTCACCAGGGCACCATCCGCCTTGCCCCTCAGCTCCTTCATCACCAGGCCCATGAGCGGAGCCACTGCCCTCTCCCCTTTGCTGTGGACCAGCTCCTGTCTGTCCGCCACAATGGCTTTGATGATCCTTGCCACCTCCGCCTCATCCGCCCCGGCCAGGCCGGAAGCTGAAACGGCATCATCCACCGATCTCTCCGGATCTTTGGCCAGGGCGCAGAACAGCTCAGCCAGCCCCTCCTTGGCGATCCGGCCCTCTGCCACCAGCTTCAAGGCCTCCTTGAAATGATCATCAGAGAGCACAGACAGATCCACTCCCTCGCGGGCCAGCTCGATGGGAATCGTCTCCAGGGCCCGGACCACAATGGAGGGCGAGAGCAGGATCTGGGATGATATCTCCTCGAAGAGCTGATAGTTGGGGGAGGCGGCCATCACCCGCGCCAGCTCAGGGTTCAGGCCATAATCGCGGGCAAAGCGCTCCGACCGGGCAATGAAGAGCTCGGGGAGCTCAAGCCCGTCCAGCATCTCTGCTGTGATCGCCACCGAGGGTACATCCGTCTCCGGGTACATCCGGGCTGAGCCGGGCAGCGGGCGCATATACTCCGAGCAGCCATTGGGAGTAGCGCGGCGCGTCTCCTCCGGCACCACTGCCATGGCCTCTCTTGCCCGGACTAAGACTGCATCCATGGCCTTTCTCACCCTCTCCTCCGGTCCGGTGACCATGATCACTGCATATTCTTCTCCGGCTTGAAGCTGATCTCTCACCGCCTCGACCTCAGCAGCAGTGATGCCATAGGCGGGCAGCTCATCGCTATGGAAGATCCCTCCCACCCCCGCCCTCTTGGCCCGGTCTGAGATCTCTGAGCCCAGCCTTCTGCCGGGCTGGATCTGCCTTCCCAGCAATCCGGCAAATCCTGCCAGCCTGCAGGCCAGGACCACGCCTCCGTCTTTGATCGACCTGGCCAGAACCTTTGAATCTGTCCCGGAGAAGATCGCTGTGACATCAAATATGCTGTCGTCCACTGCCGCCTGCCTTCTATTCAACTCCTCTCTGATCTGCAGAAGCTCGGCTTGGCGGAGGGCCTCCAGCTCAACGATCTTGTCCACCAGGTTCAGTGCCTGGACCCCCTTGATCTCCACCCGGGCACCCCCTCTTATGGAGACATTCACATCCTGGCGGATGGTGCCCAGGCCTCTTTTCACCTGGCCGGTGGAGCGCAGGATCATGCCCAGGTATGAGGCCACCTCCCGGGCATGAGCAGGAGAGACGATATCGGGAGCCGTCCCGATCTCCACCAGGGGAATGCCCAGGCGGTCGAGGGAGTAGACCAGGCTGTCTCCCCGGTCCTCGATGATCCTTGCTGCTTCCTCCTCCAGACAGAGGATGTCTATGCCCACCGGCCCCTGGTCCGTCTGGATGCACCCGTTAGAGCCGATGAAGGCCGTTCGCTGAAAACCGGAGGTGTTGGAGCCGTCTATCACCATCTTCCTCATGGTAAAGACCTCATCCACGATCAGCATGTTCAGCAGGCGGGCGATGACCAGGGATATCTTCAGGGCCTGAGGATCGATCTCAGATGGCGGCTCCTCATCCGCTTCCACCAGGCAGGTGGTATCATAGCACTTGTAATGGAACTTGCGCGAGACCAATACCTCCTCCAGGGCGGCGCGATCGATCTGCCCAAGCTCCCCTCTCGATGGGCGGAGATAGCGGAAGAACTCAAAATTGGAATCCTCCACCTCTCGATGAACTGTGGGGCAGCCGCAGAAGAGCTTGCAGGCGGTATCCAGCTGCTGGTGAATCTCAATTCCACATACAAGGCCCAATTGGCGGTAGTCTAATCCGGGAGGGTTATCTGTTGCCATCGATCACCTTTCTAAAACTGCAGGGGGTTTAACTCTTTTGACTGCCTCTTTTATGTCTTCCGCTTTGACTGTCTTCCTCTTGGCATGGTTCGCCCAGCCTGCTGCCTCCCGAGCCACCTCCAGGCCATAGCTCTCCAGAACCTCTGCCAGCGCGTCCCTCGCGCCCTCGCTCACTCTTTTAGCCCCCGCCTCGCGTATCAGTCTGCTCACCGGGGCAACAGGAAGTATTGGCATATCTCATTCACCTCATAAATCCGGATAATGAATCCAGCAGAGCATGATTTGAGCTCAGCCGGACTTAGAAGCCAGAATACCATCTTTGGTCAGCTTTAATTCCTTATATAATTTTTGTTTTGCCAAAGAAAGGCTTGTTTGCCATTTTCCTCATGGATATTCCCGATATCATTACGCCGTTTTGGATATAACGCCAGAATAACAGAAATGCCTGCAAATCGGATGGGAAATGTTATTTAGCTTGCTGGGCAATAGGGAACAAGAGGAGTGGAAGATGAGCGAGCATTCATGCAAAGCGATCATCTATGATGACTGCGAGGATGTGTATGGCCCCTGCGGTTGCGGCATCACCCTGGCCACGTTGCCGGTCCTTCTTCCCCGGGACTGGGTGGTGCTGGAGCGGCCCCAAGAAGCAGAATGCGATGAATTCTGCAAGGGCATAGATTATAGGAGGATCTTGGGAATGAGCTGCAACAACGTCTTTGAGCATGAGATGGAGGGCATGGAGTACCTGGCCAACTTCTCCTGCTGCCGGGAGTGTGCAGAGAGGGCAGTGGCCCAGGGGTATGCAGTCTGGTCCAAGAAACCCTATCCCATGACATTGCGCTGAACCTTCTCTCCAGAACTTAAAACCACAACTCTAATATTTTACAGCATCCAAAGGAGGGGCGAGGAATTTAATTGGTATACAGAGTCTATTCCACCAAATCCTGTCCCAAATGCGAGCTGCTCAAGGCGGCCTTGAGCAAAGCGGGCATCGCTTTTGATAACATCGATATGAGCACCCCTGAGGCGCTCACCGAGCTGCGCATAAATGGTGTGTTCACCCTCTCCGCCCCGGTGCTCCAGGCGGATGAGAACTTCTATACTGTTGATGAGCTCTTCTCAGGCGACAGTCTGCGCGAGCTGGCAGGGATTCTCAAGGGCTAAAACTCCCTCCCTCTCACCCGGGCGATATCGAAGACGGCAGTGCTGGCCACATGCATGACGGCAAATGTGCCCGCCTGGATGGGGTCTGTGACCACCATATCCGCCTGGGAGGGAACTGAGCCCGCCATCTTCAGAGCGATAACCGGTATTCCTCCCTCCTGAAGCCTGGCCACCTCCTCTGTGATCCGCCCGCCCATGAGCGCTCCTGCCAGCACCAGAATGCTCGCCCTGGGCAGACGGCTCACTGCGCTTACGGCATCGGCTATAGCCTCCTCTCCAATCAGGGGTATGGTGTCCACGCTGATCCTCTCCCCGCGCAGATTGTGCCTGTCGGCCTCGTTCACCGCTCCCACTGCCACCTGGGCTACCTGGGCCCCGCCCCCTATGATTATCACCCGTGAGCCGTAGATCTTCTCAAAGGGATCATGAACTGAGACCTCAATTATGGAGTCAGAGCCTTCCAGTTCCTCTATCATCCTGTTGACATCCTCTGGAGGGCAGTCGATCTCCATATAAACTGAGGCTTTGCCGCTGTTTATACCCCTCTCCACCACAAACTGCTGGGTGTAGACTATGTTGCCTCCCATCATGGCCACCACGCCGGCAATATCGCGCAACATTCCCGGGCGGTCCAGGCAGATCACGTTTATTGCTATGCTCATCTATTGCCTCTGTGCCTTTGCTCTATTCGCCATTTGCGCACCTGACAAACTTTAATATGACGAGTGCCAACCAAAAAACTCGATGGAATTCTGTCCCCAATGCAAGAGCATGATGATACCCAAAGATGGAATGATGGTCTGCCGCAAGTGCGGCCATAAGCTGCCCAAAGCTGCCAGCGAGTCCCTGGTCAGCAGAACTGAGCAGCTTTCTCGCGTGGTTCCAGTGCTGGAGCAGGAGTCAGCCGGCCTTCCCACCACCACAGCCCGCTGCCCGGAGTGCGGCAACAATGTCGCATACTGGTGGCTGCGCCAGTTGCGCAGTGCTGATGAGAGCGAGGTTCGGTTCTTCCGCTGCACCAAATGTAATAATACCTGGCGAGAGTATGACTAAGCATCAACTATATTAAATATTAAATTACCTTTCTCCAGGAGGCTCAAAGGAATGTTCAAGGCAGTAATCAATGCAGAAACTCTGCGCGATGCAATCGACTCGGTCTCATCTCTCGTGGATGAGGTTAAGTTCTCCATATCTGAAGGTGGCCTGGAGCTGAAGGCAGTAGATCCTGCGAACGTGGCCATGGTATCTCTCAAGATAGGCAGCGAAGCCTTCGAGTATTTGAAGGCCGATCCGGGTGAGATCGGCGTGGACCTGGTTCGCTTAAGCGATGTCTTGAGCATGGCCGATAGAGGGCAGAATGTGCAGTTGGAGTTGGATGAGGAGAACCATAAGCTGAAGATCGGCGTGGGCTCACTCTCCTACACCCTGAGCCTTATCGATCCCACGGCCATAAGAAAGGAACCGCGCATCCCCGATCTGGACCTGCCAGCCCATGTGACGCTCCCCGGCCAGGAGCTGAGAAGAGCAGTCAAGGCGGCGGAGAAGGTGAGCGACCATGTGATCCTGGGCGTCTCTGATGAGGGCTTTTATATGGAGGCCAAAGGGGATATCGACTCCCTCAGGCTCAAGATCCCCAGCACTGAGCTGCTGGGCATGAAGCCGGGCGAGGCGAGGAGCCTCTTCTCCCTGGACTACCTGGAGGATATGTCAAAGTCCATAAACAAAGCAGGGGAGGTCACACTGGAGATGGGCATAGATTATCCCCTGAGGTTGGTCTTCAAGCTCGGCCAGTCAGTGGACATCAACTATCTCCTCGCTCCCCGCATTGAGACGGAATGAGGATATCGGACTATCCTTTCACTCAAGAGGCAGCAGAGGCGGTTCGCGGCAAGAACATCTCCCTGGATAGCCTTCTCTACAGATCCCTCTTCCAGGCAGTGCGCTCCAGAGCAGCAGAACGCCTGCGAGGGTCAATAGGCGAGGCCATTCCTGAGGGGAGGGCGAAGAGCGAGTCAGAGCAGCTCTTTGAACTGCTCAGCTATCCACTGGCCAGGGTAATGGTCTCCTGTCTGAATGATCCCCTCCTCCTGCGCCGTTATGCTCTGGCCGAGGCGAAGCTGGCCTTCAAGAGGATGCAGCAGGAGAAGGAGGGGTTGGTTGTTCTGGCCAACGATCTGGGGATCAACCCTCAGGGGCCGGGTCCCTGGAAGATCCATTTCTCTGAGTACATTCGGGCAGCATACCGCATGCGCAGTCCCAAATGGAAGCTGACCAATCGCGATCTAGCAGACGGATATCTCACAGTTACTGATGTTGAGCTAAGGCGGCTCTTGGAGGAGGCGATCCGGGAGAGGGTCCTCAGGGGTCTGCCGGTACCTGTGGACGAGGGGGTCTGTCAGAGTCTGGAGGAGTACCTCGCCCCGGCCAGGAGGGAGCTGGAGGCTCTGGCCGCCAGGCAGAAGATGGATTTGGGTGAGGTGAGAGAGGGCGCTTTTCCCCCCTGCATCAAGAAGATGCTCGCTGATGTCTCCCGGGGCACCAACCTGGCCCACAGCGCCCGGTTTGCCCTGGTCAGCTTCCTCCTGCAGATCAATATGACTCCGGAGGAGGTGATCGCTCTCTTTGCCACCAGCCCGGACTTCGACCAGGACCGTACCCGCTACCAGGTAGAGCACATCGCCGGAGCGACAGGAACCCGCTATAAGCCGCCTGCATGTGCCACCATGGCCACCTACGGCAACTGCCCAGGAGAGGACGATCTCTGCCGGAGGGTTCGCCATCCTCTCAGCTATTATGAGCGCAGGTCAAGGATGCTCAAACCGGGACCTATGGCGGCGAGAGAGGCAGGGCAGAGATAAGCGATTGCACCCTGGGATCTCTTCCTCTCCCGGCTCCAGCCAGAAGCTGCAGCTCAACCTCTGCTACTGGCTGGAATCCCAGGCCGGCCCGGCTTGCCGCCTCCTCTTCTCCAAACCCCAGGTCCGCCCGGCCGGAGGCGATGGTGGCCGCCACAGCAGAGTGGGTCTTGGCCAGGCGGGAATAGACGGGTGGATCGACGCCCAATCCCTTCAGGGCCTGCTCGAATGAGCCTTTCACTCTCGAGTCCCCAGGCCAGCCCACAATCCTCTGACCAGTCAGATCGGCCAGAGCAGAGGGGTCCCGATAGATCAGCCCCAGCCTTCTGCTGCCCCTCCAGATGACCTCTGTCCCTTCCCCAGAGCCCTCCTGGGCCGGGCCCCAGACAGCTGCCAGGTCTGCAATGCCGTCCTCCAAATAGATCCTTCCCCGGTATGAGCCGGTGTTCAAGAGCATCAGCCTCCAGGGCAGATCCTCAGCCAGCCTCTCCAGGAGGAGGGAGTTCTCTCCTGCCACCACCAGACAGGGGGCCTGGAAGGGAGAGAAGAGCTTGACCTGGACCGGCGAGCCCCCTTCCAGGAACTCCACCCCCGCTGGGATCTCTATCACGCCATCTGCCAGGGCCAGTGTGGTGATCGAGCCACTGCCCTTGTCCACTGGATAGACCAGATCCCCGGATACGCCCACTGCCATCATCTGCTGCCGTCCTTCAGTGCGCAACGGCCCGGCCAGCCTTCCTGCGATCTTATTCTCACTATGCTCCAGGCCCAGAGCAGAGCGTATGGCCGGGGCGACAAGCTCAGTGAAGACAGTCAGAGCGCTGGTGGGATAGCCGGGCAGCCCGATACAGGGCTTGCCCTGGATCATCCCGAAGAGGGTGGGCTTTCCCGGCTTGAGGTTCACCCCATGGAAGATCAGCTCCCCGACCTCCTCCAGGACCTGATAGATCATATCCCCCACCCCGGCGGAGGTGCTGCCGCTCACCAGGATCATATCGCACTCTTCTGCCATCCTCAAGAGGGCCTTTGCCATCTCCCCTCTATCGTCAGGCAGGATGCCATAGCCCCTGGGGCAGGCTCCACACTCCTCCACCCCTGCGGCTATGGTGTAGCTGTTGATATCATAGATCTGGCCCGAGGAGAGCTCTCTGCCCGGGGGGATGAGCTCCGCGCCGGTGGAGGCCAGGCCTATATGCAGGCTCCGCACCCGGATCCTCTCCCTGCCCAGGGCAGCCAGAACGCCTATCTCCCGCGCGGCAACTGGCGTGCCCGGAAAGAGGACCGTCTCTCCGAAGGATATGTCGCTTCCTGCTGCCTGAACGTTCTCCCCTCCGAATACCGGCCTGCGGATGTGAACCATCCCCTCCCCGACCTGGGAGTACTCGATCATCACCACGGCATCAGCACCCTGGGGCATCATGGAGCCAGTGGAGACCTCTGCTGCCTCTCCTCGAGAGATCGCGATCTCGGGCTTCCTGCCCATGGGCACCGATCCTGCTAGGCGCAAGGAGACGGGCCTGTCCTCCCGGGCCTCGATTGTGTCCTGGGAGAGGACGGCATAACCATCCATGGAGGCGCGGCTGAAGCCGGGCACATCCAGGCTGGATATGACCTTCTCCGCCAGGATGCAGCCCAGAGAGGAGCCCAGGGCGACTGACCTCTCCTGAACTGTGGGCAGATGGTTGAAGATGATCGATTTTGCTTGCTGAAGTGAGATGAGGCTGCGAAATTCCTTGGGCATGCTGCTCCTGTAAGCCCGGAGAAGATATAAAATCAGAGCCTTGCCACTCTCTGACGCAGGAGATGGTCCGCCAGGACGATAGCCACCATGGCCTCGGCCACGGGCACCATTCTGGGGGGTATGGCCGGGTCGTGCCTCCCTTTGATCTCTATCTCCACATCCTTTCTGCTCTTCAGGTCCACGGTATGCTGCCTTCTTGCAATGGAGGGGGTGGGCTTGACTGCTATCCGGCAGACTATATCCTCTCCAGTGGATATCCCTCCTGTAATGCCCCCCGCATTGTTGCTCTCAAAGCTGATCCTCTCCTCCTCCACGCGCAGAGGATCGTTCATCTCGCTCCCCCTCATCCTGGCGCAGCCAAGGCCAGCCCCTATCTCCACCGCCTTCACTGCACCCAGGCTCATGAGCCCCTTGGCCAGGTCGGCATCCAGCTTATCGAAGACCGGATCCCCCAGACCTGGGGGCACCCCGCGGGCGATGATCGTCACCATCCCACCCAGGCTATCGCCCTCCTGCCGGACGGCATCCAATAGCTCCATCATCCTCTCTGCTGCCTCCCGATCCGGGCAACGAATGGGGTTGGCCTCTGCCCGGGCCTGGAGCTCGGCCAGATCCCCTGAATCGATCCTGGCCTCGATCCCCCCCATCTCGGTCACATAAGCGACCACCTCTATGCCCTCCTTTAAGAGAAGCTTCTTGGCCACCGCCCCTGCTGCCACCCTGCCCGCCGTCTCCCGGGCAGAGGATCTCCCCCCTCCCCGGTGGTCGCGCCTGCCATACCTCATCTGATAGGCATAATCGGCATGCCCGGGCCGGGGCCTCTCACGCAGAAGGTCGTAGCTGCCGGAATCTGCATCCCGGTTCCAGATGAGCATTGATATGGGGGTGCCGGTGGTCTCTCCCTCGAAGATGCCGGAGAGTATCTCCACCCGGTCCTCCTCCTTTCTCTGGGTGGAGGCCCGGCTCTGGCCCGGACGCCTGCGGTCCAGATCCTTTTGAATATCATTCTCCTTCAATTCCAGGCCTGCAGGGCAGCCGTCCAGGACCACCCCCACTGCTCTGCCATGTGACTCACCCCAGGTGGTGATGCAAAAGAGCTCTCCAAAAGAGCTGCCGGGCATAATTATCAACCTCGATCAATAACTGTAATTCTATCTCAGCCCCCCCGTTTAGGGGATGAAGTTCTGGGCTATGCCCCTCTCATCAGCCTTGGCACAGGCGGAGAGGATTGAGCGACTCCTCTCAGAGCCGTCCAGGAGGTGCCCGATGCGCATTGATGCCCTCTCCAGAAATGGCAGGCATTCAATCTCCTCACAGGCCAAGACCAGCGCCCCTTTCCTCTGCTCCCTGGAGATGACCGGGGCTGAGATCCAGCCTCTCTCTGACCCATCTTTGGCCTGATGAGACTGAGCCGGTCCGAGAAGGTCGCCGCGGGCCTGGATATCCTCGATGAACTCAATCAGGATCTCCACTGAGCCATGCAGGGCCCTCAGCACCAGGCTGCTGCCCTCCTGGAGGAATATCCCTCCCACATCCACTCCCCCCACCCCGGCGATGACACAGGTCAGGAGATCGGTCAGCATTCTGTCTGTATCCTCATGGGGAGAAAGGCAGATCTCCGCTATCCTATCCATGGCTTCCAGCTCCCGGTTAGCCCTGAGGATCTTTATCTCCAGCTCCTTTCTCTCCGTTATATCAAGGAGATTTCCCAGCATCGCCCTCTGCCCCTCGTGCTCTATGGGCACTGTGCGGAACTCTATCCAGCGGTATGTCCCATCCTTGCGTGCGACCTTTGATTCGAAGATCGGTATGCTGGACTGGCGGTCCCTCTCCAGCTGGCTGACACACTGGATGTCGTCCGGTTTGACCAGCTTCCAGAAGGGCATCCCCAGAAGGCTATCCGCAGTGCAGCCGAATATATCTCCCAGCTTTGGATTGGCCAGTTTGAAAGCCCCCTCCTGGAGGATATAAATGCCAGCCAGTGAGTTCTCCACAATGTTCCTGTGAATCCTCTCCGACCTCTCGATGCACTCTCTCATCTGCCTCTCGCTTATCTTGAACCGCGCCTCTTGTATGAGATTTTCAAAGACATAGGGCAGGCTCTTGAAGCTCTCCAGGCTCTTGACCACATATTTCGTCGCCCGGTTCTCAAAGGCGACCACCACCATCTCCGTTGTGCCATGGCCCGAGACCATGACCACGGGGATGTCAGGGTCCAGCCTTCTGATCCGCACCAGGACATCCAGGCCTCCAATCCCGGGCAGGACCAGGTCCACAGAGATCAGATCGTATCGATCCTGGGATATCATCTCCAGGCCATCCTCCCCGGTGGCAGCAAAGTCCAAGAAGAACTCATCATGCTTCCTGAAGCCCATCCGGATCAGCTCAGCATGCTCTGGATCGTCCTCAATGATAAGAATGCGATAAGGCCCTGTCATTGGAAACCGTCCTTCCAGGATAATAGATGTTTGATCTGTGTTATTATATCTTTCTGCTGCAGTTTTTGCCGATTGCCGGCATTAGCTTTAATAGCCTGCAAAAGCATAACCAGGATAGATGAGACCAATTGCCGCTTTCATTCTCATTTCCATTCTCCTGATAGCTTCATCCCAGGCCCGTGTCCTGACCGTCGAGCCTGGAGGCCGTGGTGATGCGAAGACCATTTCCGCGGCCGTACATCAGGCCAGTCCCGGTGATACCATCCAGATTCAACCGGGAAGGTACGGTGGTGCAGTCATCGACCGCAGCCTCAAGATCCAAGGCCGGGAGGGGGTATCAATAGAGGGACCGCTCAGCATCAATGCACCGAATTGCGAGCTCTTTGACCTCAATGTCAGCAGCAGCAAGGACGATCCCTCTTTGAGCCTCCTCTCGCGAGACTGCCGGGCTCTTCGCTGCACCATCTCTGGAACAAAAGCGGCAGTAAGCTCAGAGGGGCCCAATAACACCATTTTGGATTGCAGCATCAGCTCTCCAGGGGGGATAGAGATCTTCGCCCCGGACAACCAGGTTAAGGGCTGCCGCCTTCAGGGCGGGGTGGGGGTGAGGATAAACCGGACCTCCGGCTGCCTGGTCGAGGATTGTACGATCTCCACTCTGCAAGGGGTGCTGATCGAGGACTCGAAGGGGAGCAGGGTGGCCAACAATACCATCCTCTCCGGTGGATTGGGCCTGGTCCTCACCCGTTCGGATGGAAATGAGGTCCGGGAAAATAACCTCAGCGGCGGATTTGTGAGCGGCATGGATGTCCTCGATTCCCGGGCAAACCTCATTGTGGCGAATAGGGTTGAGGGGGGGAAGGTGGGCATCAGCCTCAGGGCTGCAGAGGACTGCAATATAACCGAGAATCATTGCCTGGCAAATGAGAGGGCGGGAATATACAGCAATGAAGCGAGGGGATTGAACCTGGCAGAGAACCATCTTTATGATAACGGCAATGGCATACTTCTCTCCGCCTCTAACGACTGCATCGTCCGCTCCAATCACGTCTCTCGCAATGTCTACGGCATATCATTGCGCGGATCGGGAGAAAACCTCCTCCGGGAGAATCTCATGGAATTGAACCGCTACCATCTGCGCATTGATGGGGGTGAGGGCATGGGGGTTCCAGCTCTTGGCAGTTATGCTCAGGATATAGACCAGAGCAATCTGGTCGATGGCAGGCCGGTCTGCTATTTAGTGGGAAGATCGGGGACTGATGTGCCTGAGGATTGCGGCTTCCTGGGATTGGTATCCTGCCGGGAGGTGGCGGCCCGCAATCTGAGCATATCCAATAGCAGCGTGGGGATACTGCTGGTGAACTCCTCTGGCTGCCGCATTCAGAACGGCAGCATCGATTCATCAGAGAAGGGAATCCTCATCCAGGAAAGCCGTGACTGTATCATCGCCAGTTGCGAGGCCGAGGGCTGTATTGCCGGCTTTGAGAGCCGGGATTCAAGCGGCATTCAGTTTGTGGCCAACCGCGCTCAAGGCTGCTCCGCCGAGGGCTTCCGGCTGGATGGCTCTCTCAATCTGCTCCTGCTCAAGTGCAGCTCCGCCTCCTCCAACGGCGGCATATCCCTTCATAGCTGCCGGCTGTGCAGAGTGCAGGACTGTAGTGCTGCTGGCAATGCAAAGGATGGACTCTTCCTGAGCCTCTCCCATAAATGCTCTATTGTGGGCAATCAGGCCACCTCAAATGGCCGGGGCATCTCCCTTGCCGGCAGCAATGCCTGCATCCTGGAGGCCAATTCTGCCACCTCCAATCAAAGGGACGGCATATCCTTAGAGCAGCTGTCCGATGCCGAGGTGGTGAACAATACCGCCAGCGAGAACGGCCAGGGCATCTTTGTCCATTCGTCCAAGAGGTCGAGGATTGCAGGCAACACCCTCTGCAACAACAGCCGCTACGGTCTGCGCATGAGCACCACAACCAACTGCAATATCACCACCAATCAGATCTGCTCCAACCAGATCGCTGGCATCAATCTGGTCGACTGCACTGACAACCTCCTTTATCATAACATAATCCAAGACAACCTCATCCAGAATGCTGCGGACAACGGCAACAATCACTGGGATGCCGGGGCTGAGCTGGGCGGCAACTACTGGAGCGATCATGCCGTGATGGGCGATCCGGGGGATGTGCCCCGCCTCATCCCCGGCCGGGGCCGGGATCGTTATCCATTTCAGCATCCAGGAGGCTGGAGTTGATGGATGAGCGGGATTTAGAGCTTCTCAGGGTGGCACAGGATGGATTGAGCCTGGAGGAGAGGCCATACCGGATCTGGGGCGAGGCCCTGGGGATGGGGGAGGAGGAGGTCATATCCCGTCTCCTGGCCATGGAGGAGGAGGGCATCATCCGCCGGTTCTCTGCCACCATCGGCCACCGGGCCCTGGGGATTCTGGCCAATGCCCTCATCGTCTGGAGGGTTCCATCGGAGAGGGTGGAGGAGGTGGGGCTGGCCTATGCCGCGGCTGAGGAGGTGACTCACTGCTATGAGAGGGAGACTGCTGAGGACTGGCTTTATAACATCTACACCATGGTCCACTCTCGCAGCAGAGAGGAGTGCCTGAGGATTGCAGACCGGCTCTCGGGAATATCGGGCATAAGCGAGTATATCGTCCTTTTCAGCGAGACGGAGTACAAGAAGACCAGTGCCAGGATTTGATACCAGTATGATGGAGTCTTATGGCTGGATCGGATGACCACAGCTCCAACCGCCCCCTTCTGCCCCTATATCTCGATATGAGCCACAGGAGGGTGGTGATCTTCGGCGGGGGCAGGGTGGCGGAGAGGAAGGCCGCCCTCTTTTCCGATTACGGGCCGGTGCAGGTGGTGAGCCAGAGCTTCACCCCCGCCCTTCTGGCCTCTCAAGATAGGTGGGAGCTGACGGAGTGCGACCTGAGGGTGGACTTCAAGAGATATCTGCAGGGGGCATTCATTGCCGTTCCTGCTACCAGCAACACCCAGCTCAACCGTTCGATTGAGGAGGAGGCGGTCAGGATGGGGGTGCTGGTCAACCGGGTCGAGGGCAGGGGGGAGGTGGTAGTGCCCTCGATCATCAGAAAAGGGCAGATATCCATCGCCATCTCCACTGAGGCCCCCGGCCTGACCAGATACCTCCGCCTCCGCCTGGAGGAGGAGCTGACTGAGGACTACCAGGGGATGGCAAGGCTCCTCAGCCGGCTGAGGCCTGAGCTGAAGGAGGCTCTGCCCCGGCAGGTGGATCGGGCGCTGGTGATCAGGAGTATCCTGGAGGATGAGGAGGTGTGGAGGCTTCTGGGGGTCTCCAATGAAAAGGCCTATATGAGAGCCCGCTCACATGCATGCCAGGATGAGCGAGATAGCCTCGATGCTGGTGACTCACCGCACCGCCTCCATAGAGGAGATTGAGAGAGCCTGGCACGGCGACGTGGAGAGCATCCTCAAATGGGTACAGTCTTTGGACGCAGTGGAGGAGTGTGCTGTTCTCAAGACCTGCAACCGGGTCGAGATCTATGTGGTGGCGCCGCGGGGGGAGAAGGTGCTCTTCGACCTGGCCAAGAAAGCGCGTGTCTCCTCCCGAATCATCGATTTTCATGATCATGACGAATCCCTGGTTCACCTTCTCCGCCTGGCATCGGGCCTGGAGTCCATGATCATCGGCGAGGACCAGATCCTGGGACAGATGAAGGATCTGATCCAGATGGCGATGAGGGTGGGCACGACCGGCTGGATGTTGGAGACCGCCTTCAAGAAGGCCATTCAGGTGGGCAAGAGGGTGCGCAGGGAGACCCATATCAACGAGCGCTCAGTCTCTGTAGGCTCGGCGGCAGTTGATTTGGCGGAGGAGATCCTGGGCGACCTGAAGGGGAAGGCGGTGCTTGTGATCGGTGCTGGTGAGACGGGTGAGCTCATATCCCGGTCACTGCTCTGCCGGGAGATCGGATCTCTGACCGTCACCAACCGCACCCTCAGCACAGCAGTCTGCCTGGCGCAGAGCCTGGGAGGGGAGGCGGTCCCATTTGACGACATGCCCTCATGCCTTCATGCTGCAGATGTGGTGATCAGTGCCACCTCTGCCCCTCACTACATCCTTCTCAAGGGCGATATCGAGAAGGCAATGGCAGGCAGAAGCAGCAAATTGCTGATAATCGATATCGCCAATCCGCGTGATGTGGACCAGGCAGCAGCCGAGGTCCCGGGGGTCGAGCTGCATAACATCGACAGCCTGAAGAACATCAGTCGGGAGAATATGATGCAGAGAATGGCAGAGACGGTGAGGGTGGAGGAGATCATATCAGAAGAGCTGCAGCTCCTCCAGGCCAAGTACAAGAGAAGGGAGGCAGAAGAGCTGCTGGCCCGGCTTTACTTCCAGGCGGAGCAGATCAAGGATCAGGAGGTCAGAAAGGCCATGAACAAGCTCTCCGCCAGGCATACCCTGGGCGAGATCGAGCAGCAGGTCCTGTGCGATATGAGCCGCTCCATTGTGAACAAGATCCTGTCCCAGCCCACCAAATCCCTGAAGAGCGCTGCTGAGAGGGGGGACGTGCAGATACTGAATTCATTATGCGAGCTGTTCCGGCTGGAGGAGAAGAGATGAGGAGAATGAGGCGGCTGAGAGTGCCGGGGATCAGGGAGATGGTAAGGGAGACGGATCTGGGCCTGCAGGACCTGATTCAGCCCATCTTCGTGGATGAGAGGATATCCGGGCCGAGGATGATAGAATCCATGCCTGGTCAGTATCATCAGAGCATTGAGAGTGCAGCCAATGAGGCGGGGGCGCTGGAGGATCTGGGAGTGCCGGCGGTGCTCCTCTTCGGTCTGCCCTCCTTCAAGGATGAGATGGGCTCTGCTGCCGCCGATCCCGAGGGTGTGATCCAAAAGGCGGTGCGGGCGATCAAGGAGTGCACCGATCTGGTGGTCATCACTGATCTGTGCCTGTGTGAGTACACCAGCCACGGCCACTGTGGTCTGGTCCAGGGAGAGAGGGTGCTAAATGATGAGACCCTTCCCCTGCTCGGCGAGGTGGCTGTGAGCCAGGCCCAGGCGGGGGCGGATATCGTCGCCCCCAGCGGGATGATGGATCATATGGTGCGGGCCATTCGCACCTCTTTGGATTGGGAGGGATTTGCTGATACTCCCATCCTCTCTTATTCCGCCAAGTATGCCTCTACCTTCTACGGCCCCTTCCGGGAGGCGGCCCAGTCGGGCTTCGCTTTTGGCGACAGGCGGGGATATCAGATGGACCCGGCCAACTTTGCCGAAGCCCTCTGGGAGGTGCAGCTGGATATCGAGGAGGGGGCGGATATGGTGATGATAAAGCCGGCCATGCCCTATCTGGATGTGCTGTGGGCGGTAAAGGAGATGTTCGGCCTGCCCACCTGTGCCTACCAGGTATCGGGCGAGTACTCCATGATCCAGGCCGCCGCCGAGAGGGGGTGGCTGGATGAGCGGGCCGCCTTTCTGGAGTCGTTGATGTGCATAAAGAGGGCGGGGGCGGATATGATCATCACCTACTGGGCGAAGGAGTATGCCAGGCAATGCGAAGGATGAAGGAGCAGTTGCCATGGATAGAATTATAACTGATAACGTTTTTATTACAACGGGTGTGCAGAGGGTCGCGAATACCCCGACCTTCAGGTCGGGGATGAAGTGAACCCTCGCCTCTTCTTTTCTGCTATCTAATTCAATAAACCGTCCCTTCTTTTAAAATGAGGCCTTTAAGCACCTTAGCCACAGGTGGTGCCAGCCACCTATGGCTAGGATGTGATAAGCTTGGAGTTGTGCAGTTTTAGCCATGGCTATGGTCAGATAACCTACCACATCGTACTGGTGCCTAAGTACCGATACAGAATATTCTACGATAGGCAAGTTAAAAAGGATTGCAAGTTGATCCTTAGAAATATTTACATGGAGTAAGGCTACAAGATTCATGCAATGGAAATTGTAGAGGATCACGTTCACTTGTTCCTGGAATTCCAGCCAAGCATATCTCTATCAAGATTTGTTCAATACTTGAAAGGATGCAGTTCTTATTGATTGTTCAGGCTTCATCTTGAATTGAAAAACGCTATTGGGGTGGAAATCTATGGTCAAGCGGCAAATTTTTTCGTTCTGTAGGAAATGTAACTGCTGACACAATTGCGCACTATATTAGGGAGTCTCAAGGAAAAGCTGTAACGGAGGTCCGATTTTTCAAGTCAAGGGCTTCAGGTCAACGAAGACTGGATGATTTCTGAATTCCGGAGAACGGCAGCGCGCGGCCCGAAGCATACCCCGTCCCTTTAGGGCGGGGTGGCCGCGCGCAGTTTGATTTTAATATAGATGGCCACTATTGGAATGGCAGAAAGGATCGCAATAATCTCATCCCCTGGGGAGGGAAAAGGGCTTGATGAGCTGTTTCTGCTGAAGTTAAATCCAGGGAGGCGAAGACAACGGCAAATGCCATATTGAAAAGGGCGACTTAAGTCGTCAATTTTCAAAAAGGAAGGACTTTTCAAACACCTTTACTGAAGGGTAAAAGATTAATAATTCATTAGTTATTATGGGAATGTAACCGCCAAGTGGTGGTTTTAAGAACTTATGTTTTGATAAAATACCAAAAATTAATTGGACAAGAGATATGCTTATAGGAACTTGAGGTGGCTTGAGTTCATCAAGCTCTTTGATAATGATCTTTAAACCGGCCTTAACATATCTATGTCGCTTGATTGGGTTCATCTCCTGAGCTTCATTCGTTGCAATGAGCATGTTGTAAATATTGTCACTGAATCGTGTCCAATCCTTTGGTTCGAGTTCCTTCGGGAGTTGATTTTTCAAAAAAGCATTCTTGATTTGCTCTATTATTGTTTGTTTTGCCTCTACCTCTGGCCATGCGTTTTCTGAAATGAATTCTGATGCTTGATCAAAACCCATCACAAGCATGTCCATCTGTTCAACAACTGCTTTAAGCTGAGCGGCCAGTCTGTAGCGTTTCCAATCAATTTTTTCGCTCTTATATATTAACGGATGCGTAGCTGCAATCCAGGCATGTTCAAACGCCGTGCGAATTTGAATCTCAAATTTAATATTGAATATTGGATTATTTTCGTCGCCTTCCCTAGAAATTAATTTGCCGATGAATCTCGTAGAATCAAACCTGAAAACATCTGGAGCCTTTAGTGTAGTCCCTCTTCGTTTAAGATGAACTGTATCCGCCGGTCCAAATTTGACCCCCCGCGCCGATCCGATTTTGACCCCCTTAGACGA
>MTKW01000985.1_pt1 | contig 97352 bp, 81 predicted proteins | sample 1042761 | NCBI WGS metagenome assembly MTKW01 (sample SAMN06205366, study PRJNA360243) | anaerobic digester metagenome | biome: Wastewater treatment plant; feature: Anaerobic digester sludge; material: sludge; isolation source: anaerobic digester fed with sludge from wastewater treatment plant ... | reverse complement strand
TGGTAAGGCAGAGGTCTGCAAAACCTCTATTCTCCGGTTCAAATCCGGATGGTGCCTCCAACCTAGAACGCAGTTATTGATACAATTTCTTGTATTGAGAACTGCGTTTCTTTTGTTTTTGAATCTACTTTTGGTGTTCATGAAGCCATCGAAAGAGATCAGAAGTATCTGCATTTCCTTTAGCAACATCTCATTTTGCAAGTTCCAGATAGGCTCTGCGATTCTTGCTACACCCCATGTGCTTGTGCAGGAGCAAAATATAAACAATCGATACAAGTCATTTTTATAAAATTATTCACATAGAGATGATAGAATAGTCGTAGTATCTCAAAGACGAAAGGGAAATCTTGTGGCTTTATAGGAGGGAACTTTATGGCAAACTCTAATATAACAAAGCAAGCACTTGCAATAGCTTTGAAAGAGCTCATGGAAGAAGTTCCTTTCGAAAAGATACGTGTGGCTGATATCTGCGAACGTTGTGCGATGAGCCGCAAGAGTTTTTATTACCATTTTAAAGATAAGTATGACCTGCTGAACTGGATTTTTGATACTGAATTCATATCATTTGTTAAGGATCTTTCACAAGCTGAAGAACTCCATCAGCAAATAGACAGATTCCAAAATATATGTAACTATTTCTACGAAAACAGAAATTTCTATCGCAAGGCGTTGCAGACTGAAGGTCAAAACTCTTTTCCTGAGCATTTCCGAGAATATATCATGCCGTTTGTGAAACTTCGAATGGTATCTCTCGTTGGCGACAGTGATGATTTCGCACTCGCTTTTTTTACCGATGCGACTGTTTACACAATAGAGCGTTGGCTTTTAGAAAGTGATTGCATGCCGCCGGACGAGTTTGTCGAAAGATTACTTAACCTGGTACAGCGAGGCACAGTGGCACTGTACGAGGAGCTAACACAGGAATAGCAATTTCTTGTGCCCATCGCGCAGGTCGCCATCTAATTCAAAATATTCAGGACGAGCATCTTCTGAAAGCATCGTATTGATTAAACGATGATCTCCCTTCAAATCCCAAGCGATGGTGCGATATCGCTGATCAGAGCGAACTTGTTTTACGGCTGAGTATACTAATTGACGCACTTCTTCCGGACATTGTTCATCGGGTAGTAACACGGTAAATACAGGCGAAAGTTGTTGAGCATCGTTGAACAAACCGCCATTGATGATTTTCTTTACGTCTTTACGTTCATACTGATACCACACCGAGTAAAGTAGTTTGTGTCTGCGGAGTTCAGCACAAACATCGTCGGCATGTTCATCGTAACGAACCATAGTCATCATGTTTTTTAACGTGATTGCACCTTCAAGGAATGAAGAGGTCACGTCCGTCATCTCACAGAAGATACAGAATGCACTATCAGGATGCTTCGCAATGAGTGAGAACGCTTTTTCGGGCTGATCTGGGGCAAACAACATCCATGTATGAACGCCCAATTTTTCACACTTTGAGATTAGATCGTTGAATTCTCGCTGGTTTTTTTCAACCTGTTGCACCCCCATCTGAATAGACATTGCCCATGGAATCTTGCAACCCAAAACTTTCTCGTTCTCGCGGATACGTCTTGCACCTATCGTACAACCGTTGTAACCGATATTCATGCCGAAAGTGTAGAGATTTTCGATGTCTACGTGCGTTATGATATCTCTTACCAATCCATAGTAGGCACTGTTCTCATTCTGGAGCATCGTTTGGGCACTTGCAAAAAAATCCTTTTGGAATCTTCCATCTGAAAATTGCAAAGCCACATCGATGAGATTCCTGATGCCACGTTCCGGACTGTCTTTAATACTCTTCAACGCTTTTTTTACGACGGTTTCAACCAATATTCGCGACACATTTTTTTCCATTTACTTCGTTCATTCCTTCCAAAGCCCGGATACACCCCTCTGCCATATGTCGAAATGGTATTAAAAGAAGCCTTCGCTAACAATGCACAAAGCCGCCATTATGTCCCAGAAGGTAACAGATTGTTCGTAATGTTACAATTTTGGACTTTTGCTCCTTAGTGTCCAATGAGGTTTCAGCGTTCCTTTTCTATAATTTGGCTAAAGGCAAATAGATACAGAAAAAGGAGATTGTACTATGAGCAGAACTTTCAAAGAAAATATGCAAGCATTTGCGGTAAATCAAGCTCTTAAATACTTTGATGAGGATCCCGACAAGAGTTTGCCAAAAATAATTGGATGGGTCGAGAAGTTTGATAAGGAAGGTAAGCTCGCGCACTTGATAAAGCCTTTTCATACAGTTATAGACAATCCAGATAACAACTGGAACATACTTATCAAAAGCCTATGGACTGACCTAGATCCCGGTGTTCGCAGGGCTTTTTTTAAGAATTTTGTTGTTAACTCAGCGTTGATTGGCGTTCCCCAACAGGATAAATTTAAAAAAGCTCACGATTGTAACATTCCTTGGGCCATCCTAATGGATCTTACCTCTGCCTGCAATCTAAAATGCACCGGGTGCTGGGCGGCAGATTATGGTCAAAAGCTAAACCTTGAATACGAGGTGCTTGATGACATTATCAAGCAGGGTACCGAGATGGGCACCTATATGTACATCTATTCCGGCGGCGAACCTTTGGTTCGCAAGGACGATATCATCCGTCTGTGCGAAGCCCATTCTGACTGTATGTTTCTAGCTTTTACCAATGGAACGCTGATTGACGAGAAGTTTGCTGACGAGATGTTGCGTGTCAAGAACTTTGTTCCTGCCATCAGTATTGAAGGCTTTGAGGAAGCTACCGACTACCGTCGCGGTAAAGGCACCTATCAGAAAGTGAAACGTGCCATGCGCATTCTTAAAGAAAGAAAACTGCTCTTTGGTGCATCCTGCTGCTACACCTCCAAGAACATCGATTCTCTCAGTTCTGAGGAATACATCGACATGCTGATTGAGTCGGGGGCAAAATTTGCGTGGTTCTTTCATTACATGCCTGTCGGTAATACAGCTGTTCCTGAACTGCTTCCTTCACCTGAACAACGCGAGATTATGTACCGTAAGATCAGGGAATACAGAAATAGCAAACCCATTTTTACGATTGACTTTCAACACGACGGTGAATATGTCAAAGGATGTATAGCCGGTGGTCGCAGCTATCTTCACATTAACGCAAACGGCGATATCGAACCGTGTGCTTTCATCCACTATGCGGATTCCAACATCAGAAAGCATTCACTGTTGGAAGCCTACAAGCGCCCCTTATTTATGGCTTACAAAGAAGGTCAGCCTTTTAATGACAATATGCTCCGTCCGTGTCCCATGCTGGAAAATCCGGAGTGTTTGCGCAACATGGTCAAGTGTTCAGGCGCCTGTTCAACCGATATGGAATCTCCGGAAAATATTGACGATTTGTATGCCAAGTGCAAGCCATATGCGGAGCGCTGGGCTCCCAAAGCTGATGAACTCTGGACTGCAAGCCGCAGTAATCAAGACGAATAAGATTCATTGCCCGCCTGAGACGAATAAAAGTCAATTGCCGGATGTCCGATTTTCATGACGGCTAGCCTAATAAACAACTCGTTCTAAACCCTCGCCCTGCAGAGCACAGAATATTCGTCCAAGCCATTCTCCCCTGTGATGGCTAGTGTATCGATTCGTAATGACTCTTCGAAATCTTCCGGACAGTATGTCCCTCCTTGGATACCCCAACATTCGTGACGTCCGGCATGATCATCTTCAAAATGAATACAAAACACCGTTCCTTTAGCCAACGCTCGCCCGTCCTCCCGAAGCATTTCGAGCGCGCAGATCAATAGTGCAAAACTACTGATCGCACGTAGATTCCGTGCTTTGATAAAACGACTCTGTGTCACATGTACGTGAGGGTTCACTTCCACCCAATCCCCCACTTGAATACCTAAATCTGCAATGTCCTCTACAGTACTCACCAACTCATCAAGGCGTACACCTAAACCGGAACAATATGTCTTCAAAGTTCCAGTGTACATACGTTCGGTTGTCGTGATGACCGTACATTGCTCACCCTCCATAAAAACCTGACGATTTCCGGACAACAGGATACCGTCAGACTCAATAGCAGCAACACTTAACTCTTTAGCAGGCACAGTAACGTGAATAAGACGTTTCGCTTGCCTTCCTGCTTGCGCAGCATCATCCCGCTCTATCTGCAAACTCGTCCGGAGCGCAGAAAAATCAGTATGCATAGCTCGCTTGCGGTTCGGTCCGGTCAGCGAAGCATATCGCACGAACAAATCCAAACATTCCATCATTTTATCCCTGCCCCTGCGATTGCTCCTTTAATTGTAAACAATCTCACCCAAAACCGGTGTGCAATTTTTCAATTAAGATTGAATTTTTGTACTTTACGCCGAAACCGGTGTACAGTTTTTCAATTAAGATTGAATTTTCGTATTTTACGCCGAAACCGGGAAATTTTCAATTAAGATTGAATTTTTGTACTTTACGCCAAAACAGGTGTGGGAGTTTTTCAGTTAATATCGAATTTCTGGACTTAACGCTCTCGATTTCATAAAAAATGAAGGGGCTGTAGTGCCCACCTGCTGTGGGAATTTCTCTTCAATATGGCAATCTTTCAACGAGCGTTTGCAAGGATACTTCTGTAATGATGAAAATATGACTCTAGGTAATATTTCAGTTATTTGCGTCAGCAACTTACCACCATCATTTGTGAAAACAGTATTTTCTCACCATTGTTATAGGAAGTGCGGAGACTTATCGTGTGATAAGATTTTTCTATCAAGAGACAATGATGAGAAACAGCAAATCCTAAACGGTATTTGTGATACACGAAGGAATCAGGAGGTCTTATGGCTATAAAATGCCCTTCATGCGGGGGTCACATGGCTTTCAATGTCCCCACTCAAGCTTTGAAATGTCGTTACTGCGACAACGATATGCACATTGATGATTACAGTCTTTCAAACGAAGCGGAAACTGATAAAGACACGTATACGGTAACGGTCTACAAATGTCCAAACTGTGGAGCCGAGCTTTTCGCTCCGGACGATCAAACGGTAGCTTATTGCTCATACTGCGGCGGTGAGTCCAATCTCACAATGAAACAAGAAGAGGCGATACGACCTAAGCGGATCGTTCCGTTTAAGATTTCCAAGGAACAAGCTGTAGAAATTTATGAGAGTGCAGTAAGTTATTACCTTTATGTTCCGAAAGAATTAAAAGAAGGCGAGCATATCAACAGTTTCAGAGGAATATACATCCCCTATCTGAGTTATGAGGTTGATATTCCCAACAACGCTATCGATCTGAAAGCGACAAAAGACTATACAATCGGTAAATGGGATTACCACGAGACGTATGCGATAGACGCCGAAATAGGCGGAACCGTAAAGGGCATGAGCTTCGATGCATCATCTTCATTCGATGACAGCATCGCCCGGGAGATTTCTCCTTTTGATACAACGGATGAGGAAGACTTTAAGGAAGCATACGTCGCAGGGTTTTATTCAGATAAACTGACAACTCCCCCGGAGACCTACGGCGAAATGGTTGAGGAGATTGCCATAGATACCGTCTACAAGGGTATCGCTGAAAGAACCGGGTATGTTGACGTGAAGGTTCCGAAAGAACATTCGGAGAGGAAAAGACAGACCGGTGTTGCCGGGTACCGGCATCGGGTCGATCTGTTTCCTGTTTGGTTCCTGACCTGGAAGAATAAGGGAAGGGTGGCATATTCCGTGATGAACGGTCAAACGGGAAAACTATCGATGGATATCCCGGTGAACACGAAAGCGTTCTTCAAGGTTTCTGGCATTGCGTCAATCATATTATTTGTCATTTTGTCGCTGCTTCCGATGTTTATACTGCCGAAGACAATTTCTTGGGTAGCTGCAGTTTTCCTGTCAATATCTTCTATCGTGTTCTCACGTGAAATTTCAAAAATCTACTATAGAGAGAATCATATTTTTGATATTGGAAATGTGAATATCAAGAGAAAGAAACAGGATAAGGATAAGAAAAAGAAAAAAAACGCGAAATCTCCAAGGAAGAAGAGCAGTTTGTTTGGATTTCTGATCGGATTCATCATCGTGGCAGCAACCGTATTTTTTGGAACTATGGACATGGCAGATGGCATCAAGAATAAGGCAAATCCCCTCGTCTACGCCATTACATTGCTCTTCCAGATCCACCTCTTCATAATGACGACGAACAGAGTTACAAAAATTGAAAAAAAGACAGCACCCATACCGATGCTGATTGGTGTCATTGTACTCGGAATAGGACTGTTAATAGGGATAAAAAACCCCGCATACGATTATTGGTATTACGGGATGGCTATTCTCTGTCTGCTCGGCATGCTGGCGAATATGCTTTCAATGATCAACTATTTGAACTATCTGACCACCAGACCGGTACCGGATTTCTTCAGAAGGGAGGGCGCGGACCATGGAAAATAGAAAAAGATTTCCGGTCATCATGGTGCTCGCCGTTTTGCTTGTGTTTTTGTCCGCAATTTCCGTTTCCGCAGATGAAGAGACCGTTATAAAATACACGGCAGATAACGACAATATGGTCGTAATCCATGACGAGGCAAGGCTTCTCAGCAAAGGAGAAAAGGAGAGCTTGCTCGAGAATATGAAAGCCGTGACAGAGTACGGACACGCTGCCTTCATTACTATCTATGAAAATAACGAGTCAGCGGAAAGATACGCAGAAAGCAGGTACTATAAACTTTTTGGCGAGCAGTCGGGCACCCTCTTCCTGATCGACATGGACAACAGAATGATTTGGTTCTACTCGGACGGTCGATTTGCAAAGTTAATCAATAACACGAAGTCAAACGAGATTGCGACCAATATCTATAAATACGCTTCCCGCGAAGAATATTATGAATGTGCTAATGAGGCTTTCAATCAAGTTCTCATCATCCTGAGAGGCGGGAGGATATCCACTCCGATGAGGTATGTGACAAATGCGCTCATGGCTATATGCCTCGGACTCCTGTTGAACTTTCTGCTCGTTACATTCAACCGAAGGAGAACTGTTTCGATTAAGAAGACTGACACGCCACACGTCATTAGAGGCGACTGCCTCGGGGAAAGAACCGATTTTATCCAGAATGTGACCGCGACAATGATATCGCAAAAAAGGACACGCCACAGGGAATCATCATCCGGCGGAGGCGGCGGGAGCTCCGGAGGTGGAGGAGGCGGAGGTGGAGGCGGCGGAAGTTCCGGCGGTCACTCATTCTAATGCCAATCGATCCGCGCGCAACCCAACCCTATGATCAAAGCTGACTGTTGGAAAATCAACTGATATACGGGAGCTGAAAATTGATTCAGCTCTTTTTTCAGCTCTTGGCGGGCAAATTAAAGCATGCAAAACAAAAATGGCACTCGCTTTTCCGGTATATTTCCATTAGAGGATACAAGGACCGGATACGACGAAAATCAACCGAATACGACAAACGTATTGAGCAAATAATTCTGAGCTAATACAATTGCATTGTAATATCGTGATTTTGTCACTTACTTTGTGGCAAAGGATATTTAGGAGGAGAGTCTTTACAATGTTTAAGAAAATTCTAACCATTTTGACCATCTTGGCACTTGTCCTTACCCTCGTCGTCGCCTGCGATAAGGATCCGGAGCAACCTAAGCCGTTGCCATCGGTAGATGGAAGCAAGGAGCCGGACCAATCTGAACCTAAACCCGAACCGAGCGAGAGTGAGAAACAGCCGAAACCTGATCCGGAACCTGGCATTCCTGCGCCTGTAGGCTGGCCCAAAGACATTCCCACACCGGCAAGCGGCGAAATCATGGTAGGCGGTTGGGCTCCTGACAGGAGCTTCTACACAACCGACATCGTTTACAAGCAGGCAGATATCGACGCCTACGGCGAGCGTTTGGAATCTTACGGTTTTAAGAAGCAGAATAATCACAAGTACGGTCAAGACTGGCCGGACGCGACTGTCTATTCCGACGGACGCTGGGACGTGATTGTAGCGGAAGAAAACGATGTATTCGACTACTCTTACGTCAACTTTTACCCGCTTTTTGATGTCGTGAAGGATGGCTATGACGGGCAACCGGAAGGTTGGCCGGAAACAGGCGATTTCGGCGGATAAAAAAGTGCCTTAACTGCTGATAGCTACAACTCCGGTAGCAGACTGGTAAATTAGCTCCCGAGGCAACGCGGTGCTCGCGCGAGCACCGCGTTGATTTTTGAGTCTCGCCGACGTCTGGCATTGCCACAAGCCCCCGGTTCTGTGTAAGAAATACAACACCAATGACAACACTGTGTCTTCGGTAAGAGTTTTGCATACCCTGTTAAGATCCTGCTCGTGCGTAATGGCAGATTTGATAAATTCCGTATGATTTGAATGGATGCCAATTATTGGCTAGATAATCAATCTTACCCAGTTCTACCATGTTGATGTTTACACTGATTTTTTCATTCTTCGTTTCATATAGTCCCTTAATATTCAAATTGGAATACATGCAGCATACCGCCATCTCGCGGCGTTTCAAGTCCCTATCTGCTTATTTGCTGACAAAGGTACTAACGATTAAAAAAATGTTGTATCAGAACCATGTAACAGATTGTACCGCCGACGATGCTTAGCAAGGATTGGCGTTTCCAAAGATGCAAAAGGAAGACGACAGCAAGAGAAATCAGTTCAGGTAGAAAGCCCTGAGTCTTGGAAAAGTAAACGTCTTTCAGACAATACACAATGAGCATGGCGATGACCGCTGAAGGAAGTACGTTGCTCAAACGCAACAGCCAACGCGGCTTTTTTCTACCAGGCGGGAAAAGGAGAAACGGTAGAAAGCGAGTCACGGCTGTTCCCGCCGCGATCACGGCAACGAGAATCAGATCGTGCGTATCAGGCAAAGTGATCTTCCCCCTTTCGTCTATGTAAAAGCAACAATAAGCTGACAGAGATGAGGATCATGGCAGCGATGAGGAAATGATCGGGACCGAACACGATTCTGGCGGCGACCGTGGACACGATTCCGACTAGGACCGGAGCATGGTCTTTTGTATCTCTCCACTGTTCGAGAAAAATCACCGTGAAAAGCGCCGTCATGGAGAATTCGATTCCCTTGCTGTTGAAAGGAATTACGTTACCTAAGACACTGCCGACGAGTCCGCCGGCGATCCAATAGAGGTGATTCAAGAGTGTAACCAAAAAATAGTAAGCCGTTTTATTTTCATTTGTCACATGCGATGGGTTGCAAACAACTGTCGCCTCTTTTTATGAGAAAACGATACTTAAGAGACTAGGAAAATGATAATCTCCCCCGTCGCCGTTTTTGTTTATCTGATACCGTACTTCTTGATGATGTAATCCATGTCCTTGTCGCCCCTACCGGATAAATTGATCAGCACCGACCCTTTGCCCATCGTTTTGGCTAGTTTCATGCCGTAAGCGACGGCATGGGCGCTTTCGATAGCAGGAATGATACCCTCCATCTTGGAGAGCTTAAAGAAGGCGTCGACGGCTTCCTCATCATCCACCACATCGTACTTAATTCTGCCGATGTCACGCAGGAAGGCGTGCTCCGGACCGCTGGACGGATAATCCAAACCGGAAGCGATCGAGTACACGGGTGCCGGCTCACCGCTCTCATCTTTTAACATGACGCTGTTGAAGCCGTGCATGATCCCTTCTTCACCATATGTGAGACTGGCGGCGTGATCTCCAATCTTTGCTCCCCTGCCAAGCGGCTCAATGCCGTATAGGTCAACAGGATCATTGAAAAAGCCGGAGAATATGCCGATCGAGTTGGAGCCCCCGCCAACACAAGCGACAACCGCATCGGGAAGCTCGCCCGTCATACCCGTGAATTGCTCTCTTGCCTCGACGCCGACAACATGTTGGAAATCGCGAACAATCAGGGGAAACGGATGCGGACCTACGACTGAGCCGATACAATAGATAGCGTTCTCGTAATCCTCGGCGTATGCCATGAATGCCGCATCTACCGCTTCTTTCAAGGTCTGCAATCCGTTCGTTACTTCGACAACTCTTGCACCGAGAATCTTCATTCTTGCAACATTGGGAGCCTGCTTCTTTATATCTACGGCACCCATGTAAATATCACACTCGAGTCCGAAGTATGCGGCGGCGGTCGCAAGGGCGACACCGTGCTGACCGGCACCGGTTTCGGCAATGACTTTCTTCTTTCCCATGAATTTGGCAAGCAGCGCTTCACCCATGCAGTGATTAAGCTTATGGGCTCCTGTATGGTTTAAATCCTCGCGTTTAACATAGAGTTGTACGCCTGTACCGATTTTGTCGGACAATCGTTCCAAATGAGAGATCGGCGTCGGTCTTCCCTGAAACTCCCGGCGAATGCGGCGAAGCTCGCTGATGAATTTCGACGATTTACAAATTGTATAGTACGCCGCCTCAATCTCATCCATAGCGGTTTGCAATTCGGGCGAGATATAGGAGCCGCCGTATTTGCCGAAGTAGCCGTTCGCGTCGGGATAGTTTTTAAAATACGTCTCGAATTCAACATGTTGATCATTCATTATTATGCCTCTATCCATTTTAGTCCGGTTAATAGCTCATATTATGCAGTATAAAAGTTTAAAAGCACGATAGACGGAGCTTATCATAATGAACTGCCAATGATCAATTAGGCACGATGCCATAAAAACGACGAAAATCACCCCGGGGTGAGATGATATCCCGGGGTGTCCGGTCTCATGCTTTAAATTTCTACTTATCTCCGCGTCACAAAGTCGTATCAAACTTCGCGCTGACCGATCCGCTGACAGAGAAGAGGTAGAGGTTAAGACTATATGAGACTTTCGCTGAACATGTCAGTTTCCACTCGTCTTTCTTGGGAATCGATTCGATCGTTCCTCGAGCATCGAGATACATATTGATGATGTTATAGCGTTTCCCGGAGACTTTGATTCCGCCTTCAAGACCTCCTTTAAGATAAATGGTGAGAATGAATTTCGAACCGTCGTATTCACCGTCCCCATCTTGATCGTACTTTTCGTAGTAGGCTCCGTCCGCGCCGGCATAGATGAAGCCTCGCAGATAGACGATCGACACATCCACTGAACGCTCAAAACCGAACTCGATTTTGGCTTTGATGATGTTCGCGCCATCGTCATCTAAACGGAAACCGAGACCTAAGCCTACGCGGTAGATGCCGATATTTCCAGCGAGCGTCTCAGGATAGCCGACATACACTCCGAAAAGTTTAGGGCTGAATTCAAAGCCGAGCGATCCGCTCAGTTTTATCGCCACCATATCGATCTCATTGAGTGTCATGCTGAAAGAGAAGTAGCGATCCGGATGGCTGTAGAGAATGTCGACATCCCCCACATGTCTAAAACCATCGCTCTGGGGATTGAGGATAACATCCACATCCAGTGGCAGATAGAGACCTCCCGACGCCTCTACCAACGGACCGCTTTCAAAGCCGAAGTATAGGTCGCGCACCTGCGCAATCTTCTTGATATTGAGAGTACCCTTCATGGCTGCCAACATCTTCCCGTCCTGGCTTCGATCGACCTCCATCTCCGAGATAAACTCCTTCATCTCCGCCTTTCCTTCCGGAAATACGAGATGCTTCTGTTCATCGCGTTCAACGATCATGTTATTGACGATCAGACCCGAGAACTTGTCCAAAGAGCCGATCCCCACATTAAGCTCTTTATCGCCGGCTTTCTTCAACATCCCGATGGAGAAATAGCACCTGGCGTTGTCTACGTCGTAGCCAAAACGCGTGATCGTATCGATCGGCAGCTCTCCGAGACTCCCAAGGAACCCGAGGTCCAGATTCTCTGTTTGAAACTCAACAAGACCTTGTTCAATCTGAGAGACCGCTTTTTCGGCTTCTTTAATATCCTGTTCATCCAATGACAGCCGTATCGGATGATGCGCCGCCATCGCCGTCGGAGTAAGCGACTGAGGTTGAGAAACTTGAGACGAAGAAGATGCCAATCGTTTGGGAACGAGAACACCCTTCACATCGATGCATCCGTCAAAGCTGGTCTCGAGCAACGAGTGGGAGTTTTTATAGATTACCTCGGGCATTTCCGGTGTCGATCCTTTGAGTGTATCGACCGAGATGCGATCGGTGGTCTCTGCACCCAGCGCAATCTCTTCCGAGAGAAGCACGGACCCCCAGAGCGAGAGTCTCGTCGCCGTACCCGGTGTCACATTGGCGGCAAGATATTCAAAGTTGATTTCCCGGATATCCATGGAGAAGCCCTGCATGTGGATGGGCGCGGACTTGTCAAGAGTTGCCCAAGCGTGCAATTTGTCGGCGTTATTGTCCGCAAAGGTGTCTGTCTTTTTCGCTGGAACCACCATGGTCGTAAATTTCATCGGCTCTTTCAGCTGAATTTCCGGTGTCGTGAGCTCAATCGCCCCGCCGAAGCGCATGCCTTCCGGCTTCAAGAAGCCTCCATCGATCGTAAGCTTCGTGCCAGGACCCACAAAATCTTCGATCACCGTAGGGGCGACAGAGCAGAGGAACTCACCGCCTTTTGCATCCTCGTTGTCTTCTTTGTTAGTGTAGAGTTTCACCTTGACCCGGTTGTTGTTAAACAGTTCCAGCGCCACTTCGGCATTGATCTCCAGGTTGACCTTATTGGCATACATGTCAAGAAGACAGTCGTACACGATCACGTCCGAAAAACCGCCGAGTTGTTCGCCAAAAGCGGCGGGAACCCCTTCATCGTTATACAGATAAGTCTGATAATTGAAGCCGTTAAGGTCATAAATCATTTCGCCTTCAGCGAGGCGGAATTTGATGGGCTGTCCGTCATCCGTCTGCACAAAGGCGGGCGGCAGTGCCAACTCCCCGCCTTTAAATACCATTCCTACCCAGAAAGGTTTCTCCGTCTCTCGCGGTGTCTCGGACCCCTTGGTTGCCGGGAGATACGCATTCCGGTCAAGGTCGATACTGATTTCCGTAGGCGATACGATGATGGCTTGCGCACGCTGGAGATCCTTGCTAAGGCTCCGATCCGCCACGCGCACGGGTGTCAGGTTGGCGGACTCAACCATGAAACCCTCGCCGTTCCAGTTGTTCACGGAGAACTCCGCAAAGGCGCAGTCTTTTTGCATGTCGGGATCTGCCGGGACGATTAAAAGTCCGTTTTGCTGCGCAATCTCTCCGAAATTGATGAAGTACTCATTTGTGGTCGAGTCGTCGTGCTTCTCCTTGTCATAAGCGGGGTCCATAAAATAGTCCATCGTATTGATGGCGCTATGAACTCTTGCGAAATGTTGGAGGGAACCGGTACCCATCTCCTTTGCCCGCTCGAAAGGAAGAATAACCTTGCCCTCAATGAAACCGTCATCGATGGGAACACCCTTTTCGTAAACGATACGGGCTTCCACTTTCAATCCTGCCCCGCCGGGGACAAGAAGCTGCAAGAATTGTCGATCGGCATCTTGCGGCGTTATCCCCATCGTTTCCAAGCTCCCGCTGATTCGTCCGTGTGCGTCGCAGCAGAGATCCCTTGCGAGCATTCGAATACCTTCATTGTTGAGTGTTTCCAGAGGAGCTTTCAATGTCGCTTCTGTTATAAAGGAAAGAACTTTTGTCGAGTTTTTATTCGTATCTAGGGAGATAACGACGGAAGATATTCTATCGAGCGTCAGCCGATCAATGCGGATTTCCGGAAGGACGCTCATCTGTCCTTGTTTTAACCCGATATAAATATCGGTCTGACCGCGCAATAATGCATCCGTAAAGGCGAATCCGGAGAGATTGCCAAGCAAATTTTTGCTCGGATCTGAGTTTTGAACAAACCCACTCACCTTTCCCGAACTGTTAAAAGGAATATTCAGGGAGCTGATGGTTACTCCGATTTCTTCAAGCTTGTACGGCTTGTCCACATAGAGAACGCCTTCGGTGAAAATAATCTCTTTGCCTGCTACAACATAATCCGCATCGGCAATGCGCACCGGGAGAACCTGTCCGACACCGGGCTCGCCGAAGAGCAGCTCCGCACTCCCTTTAAGACCGAATCTAGCACCAAAGAACGTGGGACTTTCAAGAGTAATATTCCTGAGAGGAAAACCTGAGAAATCGCCGAATTTCCACGTTAACGTATTGCTCAGTTCAACTTTGCCTGTCGCGGACGTTGCCAATCTCATAATCTGCGGAGAATGACTCTCCGCAGATGTCGACATTCGATAGAAAGAGGACTCCGACTCACCGGGGATGTCCGTCTTGGGAAGCTCAATCGTCACATTCTCACGTGCTAAGATCGGTTCCGAAAAATCACTCAGATATCCTCCAGTATCGAGCACCCGCACCTTATACCAGTTGGTAGCCGCTCTGTCCGCCTTGGCATCGCGCCAACTCGGATCGAATTGCAGAGGACTCGCTTGGACGTAGACACCATCTTTCTCCGTAGAGTAGTAGACGATGTAACCGATCGTGTCTTCGAGGCACTGATCCGGTGTCAACCCCGCCATGCGAGGTTCGTTCCAAGTCAGATCGATCGAGGGAAACTCTCCGTGTGAGATGGTGAAACTCAATCCGTCAATCGGATCAAACCCGCGGTTTCTACGTGGAGTCGCCTCCACGGGCTCCGGGCGTGTAGACCCTAATTCGTCATCATTCCATGCCTGAACCGTATAGAGATAATGGGTTCCATATTGAGCGTCATAGTCGATCACGGAGAGAGGCTTCTTCAGCCCTGTTCCCGGATCGACAAGTTCTTCGGTGTCCTCGTCGACGGGAATCTCGGCGATTTTAGTCCACTCGACGAGTTCCATCATTGGCAAGCTCAGCTCCCCATAGTCGGCGAGAGCGAGAGGACCAAACTTATGAATAATCTCGGAGTAGGCGCTCTGACGCTGGGAAACATCCACCTGTGAGAGAATAGCTGAAAGACGCTCCGCTTGGGAGAGAGTGACCGTCTTGAAAGAAAGGAGAGCGTTGAGTTTCTGCCCTGCCCCCTTCGCCGCAGAGTCGACCCCTTTTTTCAATATTGAAGTGAGGAAATCGTCATTCACTGCAGGTGTTGTAAAGATACTCCTCAAGACAGAGGAGTCAATGTCCTTCAGCTTATCTGCCGTAATCTTGGGAATTTCCGCACGGTAGACTTCGTAGCGACTGCAATACTCGACGGAAGAAAAATTCACTTGCACTCCATCTTTTCGCGAGAGTGGAAGCAGGAGATTAGGTGTCTGCGGAGGCTTCGTCGAAGGAACGCGGAATTTCTCCACCGTACCAATGCTCGACTCGACTCCCCAAGGAGAGACCGCAGTGATCTTATAGTAATAATAATGAGCGTGACTCTGTTCGACAGGGTCAGTAAACTGCGTGCCGGAGATCAAATCTCCCACGAGTGTCCACTCCAGTGTCGACTCATCGACTGCCTTCTTGAAGTTCTGCACTTCACTGCGGTAGATGCGGTAATGCTTGACTTGAAGATCTTTCGGTTCTTCCCATTCAAGAAGAACATATCCACCTTCAGGATTCTGATTAATGGGAAGCGCACCGGTGAAACGTGCCAATGATAAGAGCGTCAACTCTCCCGTGCCGTCCCCCGCGTCGCCATCTGTGCTAACGTGTGACGGTTCTAAGCAGACGAGGAAGAGGTGGACTCCTTTTCTTTCTGGGTCAAGTCCCTGCACGAGGTATTGATTCTGCTCTAGGGCTTTATCCGTCAGCTTTGTCCACTGACCAAGCGCCATCAGTTCGTCGCGGTCAAGGTTTTGCACATCTTCCGGAATTGAAGGCTCGCCATGCAGCTGATAGACGACATACCCGCCGAGGTCGTCCCCGCTGTAAGCAGGCCATCTCAGGCGCGCCGAGCCGTCCGGTAGAACATCTTTTCCGCGAACTCCCAGAAAAATGTGTATGTATTTCTGTTCCGGGAAATTGTCAAATAACCGTGAAAGAATCAGCGGCGCCTCCTCCCCGCTGATGTAACTCCCGATCCGGACACCTGAAATATCCGCCATTTCTGTAACGGATGTGTTTTCCGCACTTAATCTTGTCGGTCTGTCGCTGTCCTCTTCTAGGTTCTTTTGAGATACATTCTCATCAGCGACAATTCCCGGCAAGAGACGGGAGTAGTCCGGCAGTTTTCTTGTCATCATGGAGATCATGAGCGAGTCAGGAACACTTGGTTCTTCCGAGGTCGGAACACCGATAGCACAGGACTTGGACCACGCACTCTCATTATTCCAAGAATCCCATGCAGATACCCAGTACTTATAAGTCACTCCCTTCTCGATATCAGCATCAAAATAGATCATGTCCGGAGCCAGAGGCTCGTTGTTCTTGAGAAACAGATGGTGGGCGTCGAAAAGTTTTCCCCAGGCGTATTGTCCATGGGTTTTCCCCGATTGAGATGATTTGTTCTTGGTCGTCTCCGAAGGGACCTCCGGCAAAGTGCCTTCTTTTCCCTCCATTCCTTTTTTCGGATTATCGAAGCGGAAGTTCGCCAAAGGAACAGGTTTACCATAGGACCCAGCCCCTATCGCTTCGGCGCGGTAGAGCGTGAAGCGAACCGTATCGGGTGATTCATTGAAGATCGGAATGACAATTCCATCTTTGCCTTTGTTCTTGGCGATGGCTTCGCGTATGGCGTTCCCTAGGACATCGTCAGAAAGAAAAGGTTCCTCGCCTCCTATGAGAATCAGAGAGGAGGTTGTGGGAGAATCGGGCGGGGTTACCTTCTCTACCCGGATATTAATGGGTTCACAGCACTCGCTTCGTCTTCCGAAAATGTCGATGGAATACAGGCGATATTGCGCCTTCGTTCCGTTTTCCAGTTTTTCCTGATACATGACCGGAGTCTCAAAGAACACTCCCGTCTTATCGAGGATTTCAGTAATAACGACAGGCTTATCATGGACTGCAACGAATTTTGATTCTCCCTCGAGCTTGCGCTCAATGAAATAGCCGCTGATGATTTTGCCTTCGGTCTCGCTGGCGGGTTTTCTCCAACGCAGATAGACTTTCCCGTCAAGTCCGTACCCCATGAATCCTTCAGGTTTCGTAAGAGGCAGCTCTTCTCCCCAGTAGAGCTTCACGCTGGCGCGCTGTCCATGGGGAGATTCAATAGTATATGTGATGCATTCGCCGTTCGGAAGTTTCATCCCTGATAGATCATCGCGGATGAGAAAACCGGCTTCTTCGGCGAAGTCATCGTCAACAAATGCCAGTGTAGAGATCTGCTGGCGGGCTTCAAGAGTCGTGGCAGCCGCCTCATAAGCTTCGTTTTCTCCTTCAGTACTCGGATCTCCAAAGCTCTGAATGCCGTAGGGAAGCTCCGCCTGGTACACCGAAAATCGCTTCCAGACCTGTGAGCGTATAGAGCCCGCTTCGTACCGTCCATTCTCCGGAAGATTCATGATCTGAACGGGGGAGCTCAGTGCACGGTCTGACTGGGGCATTTTCTGATCCACGCCGTCAGGTATCGTAATCTGTGCTTCTTTCATGAGAAGAAAGTCTTTTTCTCCCCCCATATGGATAACTTCTTGTAACATGGGGCGGGTTCGGTAGATGGTGTCGTGAAAGGTCGCTTCATCCATCCCCAGAGTAGCCCGATCATTCTCGGAGTATTCAGCGGCTTTATAAATTTGCTGGATATCCTGTGCATCCGGGTGCTTAAAATGATTCGTAAAAACCTTTTGCGTCGCAGCCAGTTGTTCCACGACCAGTTCTTTTGTGTCCCCGATCTGTCTATAGATGCGATAGCCTTCCTCAGGAAGCCAGTCTGCCTCAGGAACCATATGGACCAATGCTTCTCCCGGGTTCTGCCAGATGCCCTTCAAGTTGATGGAAGAAGGCAGGCGTTCCCATTCTCCATACTCAGCATCCTCCAGAAGATCGGCTACTTTATCCCTCAATTGTCCGAAAATGTCCTGCTGGAGATTGTAGGAATCGCGAACTTGGGCGACCTCTGCCGGACGGTTTAAGACGATAGCTTCAGCCATTTCATCAAGCCGCTTGGCTCCCTCGGATTTGGGAAGAGGATTCTTCTCTTCTACAGAAGCGGGATCCGGCATAAATGGCTTCAGAGCATCTGCAGGACTCGGCGGTTTTTCGATGACAGGCGGTTCGACGGGTGTAGAGTTAAGTGTAACCAGATCTCCCATGGGAAGATTCTCTTCCTCCGTCCGCTCATTCAGCTGTCTTTCTATATTCCTGAGATTGTCGAGGGCATAGCGCGAATCCACAATATCCGTGAGATTCTCTGCCGCCAGCAGCTCCGCTGCAATGTCAGGACTGTGTAGAAAATCCTCTATGTCAGCATTCTGACTGTAAAGTAGTTCATTGAGCGTACGCGGTCTTTCATCTTCCTTTGCGCCGAGAATATATTCGCGATCGGGAAGGTAATCAAATCCGCTCTGATCCAGGTTCAGTCCTTCTGATTCAAAAACTCCGAAAACAAGAAGACAACCCAAGATAAGTAAAAGAGAGATTCCGGAAGCAATAAGTGAGCTCCGGAGCGGATGGGCTTTGAATTGGCTGACTAGCCATTTCCTCAGGGAATGAAACTGCTTCATGAATCTGCCCCCCCTGACACTTTTTTTTCATTATACTGTGACTTACGCTTTCACACTACCTAATCATAATATTTTGTGAAAAACTCCAATCTGAAAAAGTGTCAAAAGAAGTAGGCATTTTGGCAAACAGCAACGGTTTCCAACAAATATATACACAAAATCACAAAAAATGAGATTATTTATACAAATATGATGAATATATTTATGATATTATGTAGACGAACTACAAGAAACATGGCTATTTTTCGAAAAGCCCTTGTAGCATCCTTAGACAAAGGAGATTTCCGTTTCGACCATCTTGTAATGTTCGTAATCACCAGATCATTACTTTACCGTCATGCAAACCCTCGCCCCCACGAGAAATAGCGCCAAAAATGTCTTGGAATAGAGAGATAGAACTAACTCGCACTAGCCTGAAACTTGAACCTTTGCCGGGAGGCTATCATGAAATACAGTCTCATACTATCAATAGCGCTTTACATTTGCGGTTGTTTTTATATGGTTTTTGGTGCATGCGTAATTGCCACGGAATCAAAGAACAAAGTCAACAGAATGTTTTTACTTCTGACAAGTTCATTGGCGGTTTGGTCTTTTTCATACTCCATTTCAACCTCAGCGCCTACTGCGGAAATAAGCGCTTATGTTAGGTCTTTCTCCGCTTTCGGTTGGGGTATATTTAGCAGCTTATTGCTTCACTTTGTGCTGCTTCTCCCCAAAATTGATAATCGTTTGAGTAAACGACTTATATATGTCGTGCTTTATTTACCGGCACTCATAAACATCATTCTTTTCGGACCCTTCGGGTATCTCAGAGATAGACATTATTTAATGGTACAGACCGTTTACGGTTGGATGAACAACACTCCCAGGTACGCTGCAAGTATTTGGCTTAACGTTTACTACATCATTTTTTCGCTTGCAACTCTTATCGTGCTTATTCGCTGGTGGAGAAGTATTGAGTCTCATACCCCCAAGAAGCGACAGGCAACACAATTTTTAGTTTCCATAATGCTTGTGTTTCTCATAGAAGCCGTAATTGATGCAATACCTGACATTCTCGATAAAAAATTCTTCCCCAAAATGCCTGTTCTGTTTCTCATTATTCCGATTATCATGCTATTTTTCGTATTGAAAAAATTCGGGCTGATCCAGGAAACAACAAGGACGGCATATTCGTTTCCGGAAATCAAAAAGTACTTTGCCGAAGATCGATCACGTTTATTTAATACGGCAACGGTTATATTTCTGGTAGGTGGCGCGATCTCCTTTCTAATAGGTTATTTCGCAGAGAAAGGATCGTTAGAACGAGAACTGCTGGTCGCTTTGTTTTTAATAGTTTTTGGATTATTGTCAAGGGCTATTCCTATCATATCGAAAAAGCAAGTTGTCCAGGATGCTATCTTCTTAGTAATATGCGCATCGAGTACATTTTATTTTATGATCGTAAACGAAGACACGGGAGCGTTAACGATATGGGCGGTCTATATACTGTTTCTTCTGTTTACCGTTATCCTTGATGATAGTAATCTTACCAGTGTCTTTACTGCATTTTGCGTCATCATACAAGTCATTTTTTGGATCATCTACCCGAAAATTACCGTCACCATCGATGGAATTGAGTATGCTACAAGAATTTCCATTATTATGCTTTCGTATGTCGCCGTGAGATATCTGTCGAATGAATACTCCCTAAAGGTGCAAGGTTATCAAAGGTTTGCAACTGAACAGGAAGTACTTGAAAGGATTTCTTCCAGTTTTATTTCGATCAGTAGAGAAAACGTTAAAGATACAATCAATGAAATGCTGGCAATGGTTGACGAAATACTTCAATTCAGTCACGCTTATTTGATTGATTTTAGTGCGGATCACGAAGACATAACGATTCTTAACACGCATGTAAAAGACGTAGAGGGTATATTGGTTCCCTTTCATCCTGGAATGAAAATTGAAATGGCGACGTTGCCCATAGTTAAACCTATTGTCGATCAAGGGACGCCTATGATGTGTGAAGACATGTCTCGTGTTTCCGTTGAAGAAGATGAAGGACAGAGAGATTATTTCACGTCTAGAGGCGTACTCTCATATTTTGCGTTACCGATAATAGTCGACAGCAAAGTAGGTGGAATTCTAATTGTTGAATACAGTGACCCCATTGATATGAGCATTGCAGAAAGTCGACTGCACTTCTTGAAAATTGTTGTAAATGTATTGGCAGACGCAAAAAAGAAAATATTGTACGAAGAAAAACTGTACAATTTCGCATATTTTGATGAAACTACAAAACTAGCGAACAAGAGTATGCTGATAAAAAGACTTGAGCAAATCATAAACGATAGAAAAGGTGCGGAGAAAATTGCCGTTTTAGACCTTGAGCTCGAGAACCTTAGAAATATAATTGATACTTTCGGTCAAAGCACAGGTGAGCAGATCATGATAGAATCGGCGAAAATTCTGGAAAAACTGCTTGGAGAATCATGTAATCTCGCAAGAACAGGGGAAAGTGCTTTTATTATTATTTTGCCGACCGTAAAAAACGTTAATCAGATTGAGGTGGTTGCGGAGAAACTACTTGATTCCTTTTCTCGCCCAATCTCGACAGAGACAGATGTGGATGCGCTCTTTGTCGTTATCAGTATTGGCATATCCATTTACCCAGATGATGGAAGGGATGCGAACGCCCTTTTGAAGAGCTCCAACCTGGCAAGCTATGAAGCGAAGAATACCAAAAAGCAGATTATTTTCTATACGGAGCGACTGGAAAGTCAAATTGCGGAAAATACATTGCTCACGAATAGGCTTTTTATATCGTCACAAAACAAAGAGTTTTTCCTTGAGTTTCAACCTCAGATTCGCTGTGATACAGGAAAAACTGTCGGGGTTGAGGCTTTGCTCAGATGGACGAACGACGACAACGAAAGAATACCGCCTGGTCGATTTATACCTATACTTGAACAGACAGGATTGATTCACGATGTGGGGAGTTGGGTGCTGAAAGAAGCGCTTGAAGAGCACAACAGACTCATAGCAAAGGGATTTGCCCCCCTCCGCTTTTCCATCAACTTATCGGCTGTACAATTTCAAAGAGAAGAATTTGTTTCCGATGTTACGAAAATAATCGAGCAAAGCGGGGTAGATCCGAAGTATATCGAGCTTGAAATTACAGAAAGCTTCTTCTCGGGAAATCCCACCGAAGTCATTGAAAAATTGTACAAATTGAAAGAATTGGGAGTCAGTATTGCAATCGATGATTTCGGCAAAGAGTACTCATCGCTAAATCGATTGAATCAGATACCTTTTGACAGAATAAAAATCGACAAAGACATTATCAGTTATTTCGATCCGGAAAGAAAAAGATCGCCTGTAATCGAAGGTATTATATTTTTGGCAAAGTCCTTCAATGCAAGCATTACAGCCGAGGGCGTGGAAACGAAAGAGCAGGCGGAGTTCCTGATAAAAATAGATTGCGATGAAATACAAGGGTTTTATTATTCGAGACCTTTATCGACAGAAGCATTGGAAGAATTCCTTAAAAATGAATGATGTAGACATATCGGCTCATGCTTCGGTTACAAAAAGGACGCAACCATGACCAACGACCGAAACAAGGAAGATCGTACGAGCCGCTTCATGACAAAGATTAGCGTCTTGCAGCAGAGGTTAGAGGACTATTCCAAGAAGAGTCCCCGGTTTTCCGCTTGGCGAAGCCGCCTAGAAAGGTTCTTTTCCCTTAGGGCAGGCATAAGCGCTGCGGCATCCGCCTACTATCTGCTCTTCTCGATCTTCCCTCTAGTCATGTTTATCGTAAACCTTTTGGATCTTTTGGACCCTGACTTGGGCATGAGGTTTGAAGCCGCTATTCCCCAACTCAGCGTCGTCATCCCCCGAGAGATCCTGCTTCTCCTCCAAGACTTCCTCAACTCCGTGGGCAGGGTCAGCAGTATTCCCCTCTTGTCATTAGCCGCTTTCGGTCTCCTCTGGGCAGCATCCAAGGGCGTGGGAAACATCGTGGCATTCCTTAACAAGATTTACCATGCCGAATCCAAGTACGGCTTCTTCTTACGCCGCTTCTTCGGTATCATCGCCATCTTCGCCTTCAGCCTAGTGCTCATTGCAATTCTTCTTATCCTTGCTTTCTACCGCCTAGTCATAGGCTTTTTGCAGGACCTTGTCAGTTTGCCGACTTTCATCCTCGGCGACCGCTTTGACATTTTCGCCAATCTTGCCAGCTTGTTACTCCTCACCTTTGTTTTCACCATCATTTTTTCCATATTAAAAAGACAGCGTAGCTACTTCCGCCACACTGTCTTTTCTGCCTTGCTCACAGCCCTAGGTTGGCTGGTCATTTCTCATGCTCTGTCTTTCTTCATTTCGCGACAGACCAACTACTACTTCTTATACGGCAGCATTACCGGCATCATCTTCCTCATGCTCTGGCTCTATCTGGCTGTCTACATACTGATGGTCGGAGCTTTCATCCACTCGGAACTGATTCTGAAGTATCCACGACCTGCGAAAGCGAAGAAAAATGAGACAGTCTCTTCGTCTGTGTCGGCTGGAGAGTCCTAGTCGCCGAAATCAATATCTACGTACTGCTGACCCTCGTCCTCGTCCTTCGTCTTGGGCAAGTTCAATGTGAGCAAGCCGTCCTTATAGGAGCCGCTAATCTTATCCTTGTCGATGCCCCTGATATCAAAGCTCCGGTTGTACTTATAGGCTCTCCTTTCTTGCAGGACGTAGCTCTCACTCTTCTCCTCCCTTTCCATCCGCCTATCCACGGCGATGGTCATGGTGTTGTCATCAATGGAGATCTTAATGTCTTCCTTCTCGAGTCCGGGCAGCTCACAGGTCAATTCATACTGATCGCCTTTATCTACAATGTCTGTAGCCATGGCGTTGTCAAAGCTGTCAAAAAAACGGTTAAAGTCGCGCCCAAAGCGATCCAAGTCACGACCAAAGCTTTCCACAAAATCTCGATTTCTGCGTCTCATCGGTACCAAACTAAACATATCCTATTTACCTCCTTTGTATCTATCTTATGTTCATTTATACTTTAGCACACAATTTTGACTATCTTTGACCATCAGTGTGAAAAATTGTGACAATCGTTACTCTGTCATTCCCGGACCGCCAGAACACGCGTACTGCGACTGACTTTCGGAGGTAACTCTTCTTTCTACCTGTAGACTCTTTCTTAGAGCCCAAAAAACTTCAGAATGGGCGGTAACAGGAATGTTGTCATGACACCGGCGACGCCAATGGCTAAAGAGCTCATAGCACCCTCTTCTTCTCCCATGAGCAGGGCGCGGTTAGTGCCGAAGGCGTGCGAAGCGGTTCCAAGTGCGATACCCCTTGCCGTTTTATTTTCGATCTTGAGCAATTTGAAAATCGGTTCACCGAACATAAAACCTAATGTGCCAGCAAACACCACGAAAGCGACCGTCAAAGCTGGATCTCCGCCCAAGATTCGTGAAAGTTCCATTGCGATGGCGGTCGTCGTGGACTTAGGCGATAGCGATATGATCATTTTATTGGAAAGCTTAAAGATAAGACCTAAACCTACGGTACTCACAATAGCCACAAGGGCGCCGGAAGTAATGCCGATTAGGATCGGAAGCGCATTAGCTTTGAGTTTATCGAACTGTTTATAGAGAGGAACGGCAAATGCCACCGTTACCGGACCGAGGAGAAACGCAATGATGTCGCCTCCCTTGGCATAGCTTTCATAGGGGATCCCCGTCAACTTAAGGAACGCGATGATTCCGATAATCGCGAAAATGAGCGGGTTCAAAAGCGGGTTCTTCACATTTTTGAATAGAACTTGGAATAATACTAGTGCGCCGATCGTTAACGTGATACCGAATAGCGGCGAGTCAAGAAACTGTAACAAGAACTCCATTACTCTTTTCCCTTCTTTCTCTTCACTTTGATAATCTGATCGGCTACGGTACCGGTTACGGCAATGACTAGGATCGTCGTCACGACAAGAACTGCGAGCACCTGGACGATGACCCCGTCGAACATGTCGTAAACATTCATCAGGTTCACGCCACCAGGAATGAAAAAAAGCACCATGGCAGAAATTAACGCGCTTGCCGCGTGGTCAACCGTCTCAACTTTCACTATTTTAGTCTGTAGCAAAATCAACAGAATCAGCATACCGATTATAGAGCCCGGGATCGGCAGCTTAGTCAAGGCGGCGATCAGGTTGCCCGCCATTAGAGAAATCAGTATGATTAAAAAACCTTTCATTGCTTTCATGCTCTGTCACCTCTAACAAAAAACTACTTCTAGGGTATATCTTGGGTATAGTATCAGCCTTGCATTCGTGTTCTCCTCAGGCGAACTCACTATGCAATAATAACCCACATTTGCTTTTTATCTAAATATTCGAAATAACACAAAAAATCATAAGGACACCCATGAAAAAAAATACCGCGTCCAATCCTCGCTAAGGACTTTTAGAGAGAAATTATAGTACAGTATTCATACCGACATCACAGATTAGGTGATTAAACAACCATGAAAGAATTTAGTACATTTACTTGGATTTCAATATTTGCCATTGGCGCAATGTTAGTGAACAGTTTTGGGATCTGGGGCATTTATAGAAAACGCGAATGGGCGAATAAAACAAAAGAGTATTCCATGTGTTTCGCCGCTGGAATACTAATTTCCTCTCCATTAATCATATCTTTGCCTCACGCACTGCAAAAAAATCCTCACGCAGGATTTGTAGCACTTGCCGGTTTCATCTTCATGTATTTCAGCAACAAGATTATCAAGCATAAAACGAAGCAAAAAGAATTAGCCTTTGGAATCACTGCCATAGAAGGCATCGCCATTCATTCACTCATGGAGGGCATTTCATATACAGTTACTTTTAGCATGGGTACGGTCATAGGTGTTCTTACCGGTGTCGGATTGGTCATTCATGAATTTGCTGAAGGTGTGATCACTTTCTCTGTACTGCTGAAAGGCGGAGTCAGTGAAAAGAAAGCCGGGATATACGCTTTCCTTGTGGCAGCATTGACTACGCCCATTGGCGCTTTCATCGCCTATCCACTAGTTCGAAATTTAAGTGACGACATTTTGGGACTTGCGCTGGGATTTGTTTCAGGCGTTTTGATATACGTTTCAGCGTCGCATTTATTGCCTGAAACAAGTGAACACGAAAAGAAACATTCCACCGTTGCCTTTTTAGCAGGCATTGCCTTCACATTGATTGTTATGTTGACCGGACATTAGAACATACGTATATTGGGTGACTCAAGCTACCCATACGTGTATGAAAACCCTAGCTCATATTGGCACTACCCAACAAATGTATATACTCGATTAATTTGTCGCGGTATGCCACCTTTCCAGCATTAATCGAATTAGTCAAAACGTATGCGTCTAAACCCATTTTGCTCTCTTGGGAAAAGGCATCGCAATATGCATTAAACAAATCAGTGCCGATATTGACTTTTGATACACCAAGATCAATGGCTCTTTTCAGTATCGTTTCTTCGATTCCTGACCCGCCATGCAACACAAGCGGTATCGACACTTCCTGCCCAATTCTTGCGAGTCTTTCAAAGTCAATTGATGGGACACTCACATATTTACCATGCGCATTTCCGACTGCAATAGCTAAGCAATCTACCCCTGTTCTCTCAACAAAAATTCGAGCTTCTGTCGGATTGGTGAGTTCAACTTCTGTTACTACGTGTGCCTTCAGACCAACATGAGCCATTTTTTCGGGATCAGCTGCACCTACATGTCCCAACTCCGCTTCAACAGAAACTCCTACTGAATGCGCTATATGTACAATTTCAGCTACATCCTCAACATTTTTCTCAAAGGGGCATGTGGATCTATCGATCATCACAGCAGAGAACCCGCTTCGTATTGCTTCCATGATACCTTCGAAAGTATTTCCATGGTCAAGATTAAGAGCAATGGGCATTTTTGACCTATTTATATAAAACAAAGCTATGGAAGCAAAAGCTGAAATATCACCATGTCCTTCAGCAAAGTCGATGATAAGGGGAGAAGAACAGATCTCAGCAGCTTCTACGCACATCGCAACAGTAGCATCATTAAATGCATTAGGTGCAGCGACACAATAACCCCTCAAACGCGCATGATCAAGGAGTTCCTTCATTGATACCAACATAGCATAACCTCATTCACTCTGCAGTGCGTATACAAACGCGAAAACTGTTAGGATTAGCAGCATGCTCAAAAGCTTTTTGAGCTTCCGACAGCCGGTATCTTTGAGGCTCAATTAATTGTGAAACATTAACAATGCCAGTATTCAACAACTGTGCAGCCGTTTCAAAATCAACTCGATCTGCACCTATTGTTCCGATCAACTCCATTCTTTTATAGTGTACTCCATTTGAGTCAATTCCAAGTTCAGGAGAAGGGTAATCAGCAGCGAAATATAAAATCCTTCCATCCATGTGTTTCAATAACTTGAAAGCTTGATTGTTGGCATCTGTATTTGCTACACCCATTACAACTGCATCCGCACCCACTCCATCAGTCCAATCAAACACCTTTTTTTGCGGGTCATCCATTTTTATGTCGATAGTGTCAAACCCCATTTTTCTTGCAACAGAAAGCTTCTCGTCCATTATTTCTGACACAATGACTCTACATCCATATGAACGTAGCGTAAGAGCATTTAGCAGACCCATAGTCCCACCCCCAATCACTACAATGCTTTCAAAGGGGTGTGCTCTCAGCTTACGAATTCCCATAACAACCGTTGCCAATGGTTCGAGAAAACCCGCTTCAGAAGAATCGAGTTTGGGATTCATTTTAATTAGCTCTGTTGCTTTTCTGATACTGTAGTCTGCAAACCCAAAAATACCTAAATGATAGCCATCCTCTGTTACATCATCGTACCCGTTGCCCGATACACACCAACTTTGTTTTCCCTGCAAACAATAATTACATTCTCCACATCCATACAAAAAAGTGGCAACAAAGTCCCCAACTCTTAGGTTCTTCACCGATTTCCCAACAGCATCGACAACACCAGCCCCTTCGTGACCACCTGCCATAGGAAACCCTTGGTGACTTCTTTTTCCTAGCCACTGACCGTAATCAGCAGTACATATGTTGCAACCATATTGATGAACGAGCACTTCGTCGTCACCAAGTGATGGGAGAGGTCTTTCTCTTACTTCAACATTTCTTACACCCGTTATACAAGCAAATCGCATCTTTCTCATTGCCTTACACCTCACTATCTAATTTAAATACCTTTGTTCGGATACTGTTAATAATTTGTATGCTCTCAGATGGAATGTGATTCTGTTTGTTCGCCAAATATTTAGTAAGCATATACATCTGACAATAACTTTCCAGTGTCTCCATTGCAAAGAATGCTTCTTTCAGAGTTTTTCCCCAAGTTACGGCTCCATGATTTTCTAACAATGCACCGCATCCTTTTTTAACATAGGGCAAAACAGAATCCGCCAACGTTTGAGTTCCTGGATGTGCATATTTAGCAATCGGAATCTCATCTCCGAAAAAAAACTGGGTTTCCGGAACCAATGTTGCAACAATCGGATCGCCTATCACTGCTAGAGCAGTAGCATAAACTGGGTGTGCATGAATGACGCAACGCAAATCGGTATTAGCTTTCAAAATGCTAATGTGCAAAAGGGTCTCCGATGATTCTCGATAATCACTAGGAGATGCTAGCGATCCGTCATGCAAGTTGAGTTCTAGAATCATTTCAGGTACCAGGCAACCCTTGCTTTCCATTGTTGGGGTCACTAGAACAGTGTTTTTAATTCGAAAACTGAGATTCCCCTCATTCCCTCCCACTAAACCTCTCTGATAAAGTCTTCTTCCATATTCACAAATATCATGTTTTTCTTGTTGGTATTCTGTAAAATATTTCATATCCATAATTAACCTCAAATAATAGTGGGCTGATTCACCATAAATTGTAGTGGTTCATCATTAAGAAACCGCCGAAATTCGCGCAATAATAGCGTCAGACTATGTACCGTGATATTCGATATCGCCCCTGCGCGATGTGGCATTAATGTAACGTTCGGCATTTTAATAAGCGGACTGTCTGCCGGCAATGGCTCTACTGTATACACATCTAGCCCTGCCCCGCGAATGACCTTATTCTGCAAAGCTTTGATTAGCGCGCTTTCGTCAACTAAACTTCCTCTTGCTGTATTAATAAATATTGCAGTAGGTTTCATTAAAGAAAACTCCCGTTCGCCAAACATCCCCTTTGTCTCCTCTGACACTCTCATATGGACCGAAACGATGTCAGATTTTTTGAGCAACTCGTCGAGCGTTTCCACACGAGCAACACCATCGATTTGCATTTGTTCGAGCGAAACATACGGATCAAAGGCAATAACTTGTGCCCCGAAACCATTTATCAATCTCCTGGCGACAGCACGAGCTATTCCACCATAGCCAACCAAGCCAATAGTCAAACTACCAAGTGTAGCATTGCTTCTATCGTCATAATCGTCCAGTTGTTTCCATATCCCATTTGTACTTCTAAGATTTCCTCGTACAATTCCTCTGCACTCCGAAAGCATGAGAGCTATCGTCATATCTGCAACTGGTTCCGCAAGTCTTGAGGGACAATTACTCACCGAAATTCCTAATTCACTTGCTGACTTGATATTAATTCCTTCGAAGCCACTGCGAAGAAGGAATATTGCTCTTAACCTATTCGCTTTCCTAAGCATTGCATCTGTTACAGCGGAAATATTAACAAACAATACATCCGCATCTTCAAGTTCTTGCATTACTTCTTTATCAGGAACGATCCATCCCTCCGGACCATACTCTTCAATTTTACGTATGTAAGCAGCCAGATTATCCCACCTCTGAGGATTCGTATCCTTTACAAACCTTGAATCAATCCCGCTGAAAAGTTCAAGAATGCTTTCATTTTCTTGGGCGAATACTATATCGTGCGTTAAAAAACCATCGTCCAAAAACACCGCCTTCATAATGACAACCTCCTACATTCAACACAATCACTCCTTTGCACTTGTCACATCTGCCATTCTTATTCTTTGGTGAGCATTTCTGTAACTATCCACTCCTACCACAAACAACAATAAGATTCCTTTGGCAATATACTGGTTATAAGTGCTAACACCCATTATTCCGAGTCCATTGCTAATGACGCCCATGACGAGAACACCAAGTATCACCGTTACCATTTTCCCTGTTCCACCTGCCAAAGAAATTCCTCCAACAACACACGCTGTAATCACATCCATCTCCATGCCTTGACCAGCATTAGGTTGACCAGAAGAAATCCTGCACATCATTACGATTGATGCAATTCCAACAAATAACCCACATATCATGTAGGAGAATATTTTAATGCGGTTAATATTGAGACCTGAAAGCCTTGCCGCCTCTGAGTTACTTCCAACCGCATAAAAGTATCTACCGATATAGGTTCTCATCATTAGTAAACAAGCGAGCACAAAGACAACTAGCATAATGATCACTGGAACTGGAATTAGATTAAAAATATATCCTTGACCAATAAACCTCATGTTATCAGATAAACCGAAAATCGGTAATCCTCCTGATAAGGTATACGCTGTGCCTTGAAGAATTTGCATGAACGCAAGCGTGCAAATAAAGGGGGTCATATTTGTGAATGTGATGACAATGCCATTAATAAAACCTATTGTAACAGCAATGAGGATTCCAACTATGCAGGCTAATGCAGGAGGAAAACTCCACTCTTTAATCAGCAACATAATAAATACTGTAATAACGGACATTGACGATCCTACCGTTAAATCAATGCCTCCAGCAACAATCACAATTGTCATCCCAAAGGCAACAATCCCCATAATTGAGGTTTGCCGCAACAATGTGAATAGGTTATCAACTGTAGCGAAGCCAGAGGTTGTAAAACAAAAAAACAATACTAGAAGGATTAAAAGAATAATTACAGAGTTTTCATTCATGACTTTCACTAAGACTCTACCGCGCTCTTTCATGCACACTGTACCTCTTTCTTTGTATTATGACCGCCAGAAGCCATTTCCATAATAATTTCTTGTTCAAATAAAGCTTTGTCGTCTACTACCCCTACCTTTGAACCTTCATGGAGAACAATAATTCGATCAGACATTCCCAACAGTTCTTCCATCTCAGAGGTCACCATAATAATTCCTTTTCCAGTATTGGCTAATTCTTTCATTAGGGTATAAATCTCTTGTTTTGCCCCAACATCAATTCCACGGGTTGGTTCGTCAAAAATTATCACTTCAGCATCACTCGCAAGCCATTTGCTTAAAGCAACTTTTTGTTGATTACCTCCGCTTAAGTTCTTTACAAGTTGAAAAATTGAAGGGGTTTTTATTTTCAAATCATCAATATATTTAGCTACAATTTGATGTTCTGATTGTCGCTTTACAAACAGAAGTTTACTAATATCTTTCAAGATCGAAAGAGTGATATTCATAAGTATAGGCAAGCCTAAGAAAACACCGTGCAATTTCCGATCTTCCGGTATATACGCAATTCCAAGTTCAACTGCATCTCTCGGAGAATTTACGATTACATCTTTACCCATGAAAGATAACTGTCCGCTTATCTTACGATCTGCACCAAATATCAATCTCATAAGCTCAGTACGACCAGCACCAACCAATCCCGCAAACCCAAGAATTTCACCACGATATAAATCAAAAGAAAAATCCCTAACCTTCGTACTAGAATAATTGGAAACGCTCATAATCATGTCACCACGTTTAGTTTCCAAATGAGGATATGTTTCCGAAAGCTCTCGTCCCACCATATGCTTAATCAATTCTGCACGGCTTATCGAAACTGTATCTTTTGTAATAACAACTTCTCCATCGCGCATTACCGTAACCCGATCTGATAATTCAAAAACCTCTGATAAGCGATGTGAAATGTATATTATAGTAACTCCTCGCTCCCGAAGTTTTCTCACTATTGAAAAGAGAACCTCCGTTTCATTAATCGTTAAAGGGGCGGTCGGTTCGTCCATAATCAACAGTTTTGCATCTCGTATGAGCGCTTTTGCGATTTCGACAATTTGCATTTCCGCCATAGACAAAGAAGAAACAATCGCCCTTGGATTAATCTGAACACCCATTTCAGAAAAAAGCTTCTCTGCCCTCATGTTCATTGATTTGAAATCGACAAATATACCGTTTCCCTCGAAATCTCCCATAAAAAGGTTTTCGGACACAGAAAGAGATGGAATAAGGTTAAACTCTTGATAAATCACCTCAATTCCTATCTCTCTAGAGACTTTGGGCGTAATCTCATGGAATGTCCTTCCCTCAATCGAGAAACTCCCTGAATTTAGCTTTTCTGCCCCGGATAAAACCTTTACTAGAGTTGATTTACCTGCACCATTTTCACCGATCAATGCATGGATTTCTCCGTAGCGGAGAACTAGAGAAACATTATTAAGCGCAACTACTCCAGGATAATATTTTGTAACATTCTCTATGGAAAGGAAACTCCGCTCCCCCATAAAATGCACCTCCTATCGCCATCCTCATTTTGCAACACACTAAAATTATATGTTCTATATCTGCGCAGTATCAATTAGTCAACCTTTTGAAAATGTGTCTTCTCTTTGTCTTTCGTATTCTCTATCAGTATTGAGTCTCCCTCATCTTTCAGAACCAATACCCTATCGCAAACCCTAAAACAATCCTCAGGAACAGAGGAAATAAAGAGAATTGACATTCCGTCGTTAACACCTGCATTCATCATTTGAAAAATATTCGCTTTTGCCAATGGCGGAATACCGGCTGTTAAGTTCTCAACTACCATCACCTTTGGATTGGAAAGCATCCATTTAAACAGCATCATTTCCACTACGCTCCAATTGTCTGTATCGCTTTTTTGCCTAGTCCACTTCAAATATTGCGCGTCCACAAATTTCCGAATACGTTTGGAAATAAAGAATTGATAGTCAAACTTCCTTAATAATTGAAATGTTATATTCTCTCTAAGACTCATAGAGGGAAAGAAATCTTTATCGCAATGAAAGGATACGAACGCAAGCCCCCCTCTTACAGCATCCTCTAAATCCCTTACTGGTCTTCCTTGAAAGTGAAAGCCTTCAATTGTGTAGCCATTTAAATTGCTTGGAACAATTCTGTTCCAATTATCCCCAACTTGATCTAGAATCCCAACTATCTCGCTTTCAAACACTTCCAAGTTAAGACCAGGATATGCGTCAAGAAAATCGTGCATTTCTAAAATAACCTGATTCGTGCGGTGCGAAGCCCTTGAAAAAAGTGTCTCTATCCTCTCTTCATAGAGAATATTTTGAAAACGATTGCTGTCATATGTGTCTTTGAACATCATCCCTTCATCTCGTCCATTACGAAGAAAAACTACGCGATCTGCAACTCTGGTTATAGGTGATTCCCGGTCGCATATGTAGATAAATGTCGAGTTGTGTGCAGAGTGAAGCAACGCAATTAAAGAGTCAAACTCAGTATTTGAATAGTCTTCCGTTATCCCATCCAAAATAATGATTTGAGCTTTTAAGGAGAGAGCTTTTTTAATTTGCAAAAGATGGGCTTGGGCAAATGATAGTTTTTCTGCCTTAGTATCAGGCATTAAATCAAGAGAAATGCTTTTCAAGACATCCTCAATCTCTTTCATTGCCTCCTTCTTGTTGTAAAAAAGTTTGCTTGCAACCGGACGAATAGCGCAATAATTATCCATAACAGACATGTTCGAAATCATCGTATTGTCTCTGCTAATGTAATATATATTTGGAAAAACACACTCATTCGGTTGAACAGTTTTTCCATTCAGGATAATTTTCCCCTGATAATCTGGAAATTCACCAACTAACGTTCGAGCTAATACAGATTTTCCCGCATCACGAATACCGCATAAAGCTAATGTCTCTCCTTCAAATACAGATAGACAAAAATCCTTCAATAGCAAACGATCATTCAGTTTTAGCGACAAATGTCGCACAGCAAGAATCTCTTTTTGCATGGAACAATTATTCTTTCCTATTCAAAGATATGTTCCCAGGTACACTCTTTGGAATTCGAATTTCCACTGTTGTCCCTACAGATACAGTGCTATAGATACGCAGTCCATATTCCTCGCCCAACAATAATTTAATCCTTGTGTTTACGTTACATAGAGCTATCCCCGTTTCTTCGTTTGTATCAGGTAAAGAAAATGAGTTTAAGGCATCATTGATTAACTCTAGTTTTTCCGCTTCAATTCCAACACCGTCATCCTCAACAAATATAATTAGATCAACATCTGTTTCAATAATCCTAAGAATAATCGTTCCCGAATGTTTTGACTTTTCGAGTCCATGAATAAGTGCATTCTCAATGAGAGGTTGCAGAGTTAACTTCGGGAGATAAAAGTTGTTCAAGCCCTCAGGAATCCTTTTTTCAAGGCGAAAACGATCACAAAACCTGAACTGCTGGATGTTAAAATACAAATCTACATTCTTTAATTCTTCAGATAAGGGAACTAATTTGCCATAATTACTGATGTTATATCGGAATAGGTGTGAAAGCGCTTCAACCATATCGGCAATTTCATGGTTGTTATCCATTATTGCCTTTCCGCGAATCGATTCAAGAGTATTATACAGAAAGTGCGGATTGATTTGGTTGGATAGGTAATGTGGATTAACGTTTTGCTTTATTTCATAAGCGTTTTCAGTATTTGCACTCTCATTTGTAGAGGATTTTTTATCATGCTTTAATGAGTATACGACCATTCCTAAACGGGAAATACTATATGCACTGACGATAATCGCGGCAATACAGCAACCACGCCCGACACATGCTTTAACCGCAAATGTAGAAGCAACAACGAATATTAGCACCAACACATTGAGAACTAGATTAAGAACAAGCTCTCTACGCACAATACTTGTCTCCTTGTATCAAATAATAATCAGAACAGCTTTCTGTATTCAGAAGGTTTTACACCTACATTTTTAGTGAAAACTTTACTAAAATATCTCGCGTCACTATACCCAACCATATGGCTGACTTGAGCCACGCTATACTTGTGCGTTTTTAGCAGTCTCTTAGCCTGATCGAGACGATATCTCAACAAATACTCAGAAAAGGTAATTCCTTCTTCCTTTTTAAAAATAGAACTAAAATAGGAAGAGTTGAGAAACAAAGCATTCGCAACATCATTTAGCGAAAAATCCTCTGAATAGTGTTCTTCGACATATTTTTTGGCAGAACGGAGATAATATGACTCCTTACCTTTAAGATAGTCGAAATACCTTGCGAAACACTGCCTAATAAGCGACTCAGATCTATCAAGCACTGATGCAGGCGTGTTCGCTCCATAAATCTCTCTTGCAATTAAGATTCTTGAGGAGACAATACTGTCTCCATTTACTCGACGCGTAACCCATTCATCAACACTTGCACAGATATCAATCCAGTACGTATAAAAATGATGTGGACTAATTGTCGCTTCAATTAAATCCTTGCGAATCCTTTCAAACCAGCTATTAAGCCCGCCATCATTCGAAACCTCTAACATTCGAAACAGATCTTCTTTCATGGTCTCCCGTACACTATAATCATCAGATGGAAAAGAATAGTTCGCGTAATGAATAATCCGGTCAACCCCTACGACAAGCCGATATTGTGTTGCAAGAACAGCTTCTTGTACTTCAATTAACACAATATCGTAGAACTCGCTTGATATGCCAATGGTAATACTACAGTGAGAAAACAGTGACACTCGCGCCTTATCAAGCAGAAGGTTAAGCGCGGTTTCTACTTCTTTAAAGTCACAGTAATTCAACAGAAAGTAGAGTTCTTCATTATACTTAACACAAGCGAAATCACCGTTTCTAATAATTAAGTGCTTTTCAGCATAATCTAAAAACCGATTAAGCAGGATTTCCATCTGTGAGGAATCATAATATACTTTTCCGTCTAAACGTATTACCGCAACACAGAACTTGCCGTATAGAAAACCAAGTGTTTGATCGACTGCAACTGATTCCGCGAATAGTTTGCTTTCATTAGCCGAGGAGTTAACCATCATGCTTAGCAAATATTTGCGGTTAATCTCAGTGCTTTTCTCTAATTCTTCCTGTAAATTATCGCTTTGTTCTAGTGTTAAATTTTCAGATACTATTTGTCTAGTTATTTGTGCTAGCGCCTCATTAAGTTCTTGTTCATTAATTGGTTTAAGCAGATATCTCTCTACACCAAGATTGAGTGCGGTGTGAGCATATTCAAAATTCTTATGTCCGCTTACGACAAGAAAAACTGTCTTGGTATTCGCTTGTGCTGCATTCTCGACAATTTTCAGCCCATCCATGCCTGGCATTTTAATATCAACAATCGCAATATCAGGTTGCTCAGTAGAAATAAACTCGTTTGCTGTTATCCCGTCATATGTCTCCCCAACAATTTCAAGATTCAGTTTCTCCGTGTCGACCAGAGAGCGAATCAAAGCACAAACGTATGGTTCATCATCAGCTATGTATAGACTAAGCAAGAATTTACCTCCTAAAAGTGCATAAATTTAGATATTAAAACTGTTTTATCCTTTCAAGCGCCTGAGATAAATCGTATAACTCTGAATGCATTTGCTTAGACATTTGTGTGAAAATCGGATAGATTTCGTCGTAGATCTTCATCCATCGTTCTATTGGTTCAACTATAGCGTCAATCTTTTGGAAGTTGTTGACTGCCTGAACAAAATCTTTGAAAAGACCTACTCCGTAACCAGCTATCAACGCATCTCCAAGCGGAGCTCCCCCTATTCCAGTCGATACTTCCAATGGCATTTTTAAGACGGAAGCTTTAATTTGTAGCCAAATATTACTGTTAGCAGCTCCGCCCGTTGCTCGTATTCGCTTAACTACGCCACCGTTTTTGATAGTTTCATCCATGAGGTTTCTTGTCGAAAAGGCGACTCCCTCAAGAATCGAACGAATGATATCTTCTTCTTTCGTCGTTGGAGTTAAACCGACGAACATTCCTCTAAGATAAGAATTCCAATGAGGACAACGTTCTCCTGACAAATATGGGAAATACAGCAATCCTTGACTTCCCGGACAACTAGTTTCGGCCTTATCATCAAGCAATTTATATACATTTTTTATGCCTCGCGCGTGCCTCTCTTTTTCTAAATAATGATGAAATGCATTACGATACCATTTCAAAGATGCTCCGGAAGCACTAGAAGCTCCCAAAAGCATATACGGAACATCAGGGATATCAAAATTCTGCTGTAAAGTGATGACCGTGCTTTTCGGTGGTGCTGGTTGGTCGGCAGAAGCAAAGAACATCGTAGATGTTCCTGTTATATCGGCAGCATCTCCCATTTTAGTAATTCCAACCTCTAAGATATTGGCAATACCATCTGCCGTTCCACACACAACCGGAGTATCCTTTTTGAGCCCTGTACGTTCAGCAGCCAATACAGATACTCCACCTATTACCTCATGTTGCTGATAAATCGGAGGCATAATATCGTGTAAGGGAATTCCTGTTACTCTCTCGACTTCATTATCCCAGTCATTGGAATTAATATTATAAGCCATTGTAGCGCTGATTGCCTGTATCTTATCAATCGCAACAACACCCGTAAGCTTATAATTTATATATCCATTCGTCAAAAGGATCGTCTTTGTTTTATGAAATAAATCCGGCTCGTTGTTCTTGTACCAAATCAGCTTTGGCAGTAAATAAAATGAATCTGGAGCACATCCAAAGCGACTCTGATATTTCTCCGGTCCACCAAAGTAGTCTACTATCCATTGAGTCTCCTTTACACTTCTTCGATCCGCCCATATCAATCCGCGACGCAACGGCATTCCATTCGAATCAATTGGCAACATGGTAGGAGACTGTGAACTGACACAAATTGCCATTATTTCAGAATTCAAATGCTTTACTTTAGATACAACTTCTTTGATGGTATCAGCTGTCGCGTTCCACCACTCCTCTGCTTCCTGTTCCGCACAATTTGAACTCGGATGATAAGTTTCATAACAGCCTTCACTGTAAGCAAGAGGCGAACCATCAATTGAAAAAAGGACGGACTTTACATTTGTCGTTCCCACATCAACACCAAGCAATAGTTTTTCCATATGCATTTCTCCGTTCTGCAAAGTTGTTATTGGATTTTCCAGAATAAAATGAGGTCCTTACGAATACAATCCAGCAACTTAACGTTACTGGATTGTATTCGCATAATCGCATAAGAACTATGAAACTTATTTTGTATAATCGCCAACATTTTCAATCGTTACAGGAGTAATTGGAAAATAATTCATCTTTTCTCTTCCTTCAACCTTCACCCCATTACACCAATCCATCATAAACTGAGCCATAGTTTTTCCCACTTGGTTCAAGCCAAGATCGATGGTACCTTTGTGTATTTCATTTGGGTCAGCAATTTGCCTAATGGACTCCTCTATGGCGTCGACACCAAAGGTTGCCGTCACAGCGGGATCCTTTCCCACAGCCTTAAACGCAGCAGCAGCACCTAATGTCATAGTGTCCCCAAGCCCGACAACCATATTCATGTCAGGATGTGCTTGTAGCCAATTCTCGACCATAGACATATTCTCTGCCATTGTTAACTCAAATCCTTGTACCACCATTTGGGCCTCTGGGCAAGTTGCAAGCAAACCGTCAGAAATACCTTGCGCACGCTTCACAAACTCGTCCAAAACCAAATATTCAATATCACCGACAATGGGGGTAATACCCTTGGCAACCAAATTTTCATTTGCCCATTTCCCCGCCATAACTCCTTGGGCATATCCTATGTCATAGTTCGATCCCATAAAACAGTATTGACAATCAATATTCTGGTAGTCGCCATCAAATTCGCAGACTACCATTCCTGCCTTGAGAGCTTTTTCGACAGTTTCTTCACCAACTTCAAGGTTGCTACTTTGAATAATCATTCCGTTGTAACCGGCAGAAATAGCGTTTTCGATCATTTGAATCATCGTATTATCATCTTGCTCATAGTACTGTATCACGAAATCATTTATTCCAGCTGCTGCGAACACTTCCTTAGCACCGTTGTTTAAATCAATAGCACTTGCATTTGTAGATGTGGATGTGATTGAAATAAACTTGAGTTTTTTGTCTTTTGGAGCGTCCTGTGATTCCTTGTTACATCCAGCAAATGCACAAGATAACAAAACCAACGTTAGAAACAAGATTATAATCTTTTTCATGTTCTTGAATCCTCCTTTACGTCTTGTACATAACCCTATCTTAAAATTTATGTAAGAACAATGTGATAATATTTTGATTGTGTGTCATATTTTTTGGTTGAAGTAACAGATGAAGGTTATCTCGTGTTGTGCTAAGGGGGAACGGGGGAGTTGAAGATCAAGAAGGGGAAAAGATAATTCCGTAATCTGACAAAGTCCGAATTTCGTATCTTTGTCTTCCTCATAATAATCTTAGGCGTATCTTCACCAGGCAGAGTATCTATAAGATAATCACGTGACGCTTGGTCCATGAAGACAAACACCTGCTTTGGCAACTTGGTTTTCGTCTTCCCAAACCGGTGTTCCATTGATAAAGATGTGTTCCATGCCGGTCGAGAGTCGATTAGAATCGGCGAATGTGGCATGGTCATGAACATTTGAAGGGTTAAAGATCAGAATATCGGCAAAGTACCCTGCCTTCAAAACTCCTCGTTCCTTGTATTTCATCCGCTTCGCGGGAAACTCGGTCATCTTGTGAATCGCTTCCTGCATCGTAAGGATTCCGGTGTCTTGTACAAAATGGCGAATCATACGGGGAAATGAACCATACGCACGTGGATGCGGTGTATCGGTGACGTTATATAGCGCATCGGATATCACCATAGAGTACGGCAGCTTAGCGATCCTTGCGATGTCACCGGGATCCATGTAAAGACCGACCATAGTAACACTTCCATTTTCGGAAGCTAGAATATCCGCAATGAATGGTATTTCATCGCCGTATCCGCCAAGCTCTGCACATTCACGGATTGTTTTACCCAAATACTTTTCGTTCTCAGGCTGACTGACACCTGTGATCATCGTATTTCGCCAACGGAAATTCGGATCAATCCATTCATCTTTCGGACCGGGATTATTGAAACAACGCCGAAGTCGGTCAATCGTTTCCGGTTTAGTGATTTTTGCCAAAGTGGTTGAAAAATCTTCCGCCATGAAAGAAGTTGGCAAAATGGATGCCATCGTCGTTGCCGTACCGCGATAGGGGTAAAAATCCACCGTGATATCCATGCCCGCCTCCCGGGCATTTTCAATTTTCTCAATGGCACGCTCCAGCGTGATGCGCCAGTTATCAGGACCCAGCACCTTAAAGTGACTGATGCTCAGCGCCATGTCATTGGCTCTTGCGATGGCGATACTCTCCTCGACAGCTTCCACTAAGCCTGACGCTTCATAACGCATATGCGGCATGTAAAGCAAATCTTTCCCGCGGCAAGGTCTCAAGATCCGCATTAATTCTTCAGCTGTGTTATTGACCTCCGGCAAGTACATAAGACCCGTGGAAAAACCGCGTAGTCCACAATCGATTGCCTGTCGGACATATTCCTGAGCGAGTAGGATCTCCCTCTCGGTAAAATTGCTTGACTCGTAGCCCTTTACCGCTAAACGTATGGCACCGAGTCCTTGTAACGTAGCTACATTGACTGCCGGATTGATGCGGCAAAGTGCTCGCACATACGAGTCCATCGTCGGATATCGGGCACCATCGATTGAGGGACCGTGTATGGGAAACGTATAAGAGTACAACCCCTCCGATTTTTCCGTATAAGGAGCGAAGGAAAATCCGCACACGCCCATACCGATAGTGGTAATTCCCTGTGCAAGCTCTTCGATGCCAAAACTCTCCCGAAAGACTGCCAAGTCGGCATGTCGGTGAATATCGATAAAACCGGGCGTTACCATACGTCCGGCAGCATTGATGACAGCGGCGTCTTCGCATTCTATGGACGGCGCTATGCCGCGGATGCGATCGCCTGAAATGAGTATATCTCCGGTAAAAGGTACATTGTCGAGCGTACCGTCATAGATGAATCCGTTTTTGATCAATATTTTCTTCTTGTATTCAGCCACAGTCCAATAACTCTTATCGTTTCAGGTGATCCTATTATCCTCACCAATTACTTCGATGCTTGTTGTCAGCTCTTCTTAACCTTCGGTTTCTCGCTCGAGAGTTTTCACCCCTAAATCATACTCATACCGATAGAATCGGGCAAATCCTCGTGTGCTTAGAGCTCCCATTGGCATGCCGGGCACAGAGGGAATGCTCTTGAAAGTACGTTTGAAAGTCATGAAAGAATATCTTGAAAGAAATTGAAAGACTTTGAAAGAATTTAGAGTAAAAGATTCGTTTTACATCTGTGCAAATGTGTTTTTTTGTGGTATCGTAGTCGTCATAAATGCGATGACCGGAAACAAGTAGTTTCATCGAAAGCTTGCAGAGATATGCCGGGTGGTGCGAGGCAGAAAGCAGACGGTGAGGTGAATACATTCCGAGAGCAGCGTCCTGAGACCGTACGACCGGAGGTAGGAGACGACGGGAGCGCCCGTGACAGCGCAGCGGTATAACCGGTTTGGTGAAGACGACCACTATGGTCTTCGCCGTGAGCAATCGGCGTACTGGCAGAGGCTTTCACTGCGAGGTGAAAGCGAAGAGAGGTGGTATCACGTTGACAGACGTCCTCTCGACAACATTGTCGGGGAGGACGTTTTTTATTACCTTTCGTCCCCCGGGCTCACCGGCTCCAAGGAAGCCGGAATATGCGAGTTGCCTAAAGGCATCGCGGAACACTAAGGAGGAACGAAAGCATGGAAACAATCTCATTTTTCGACGGGAGAAAAATCCCGCTCGAGCGCCATAAGGTGCGCATCGTGCAAAAGCTGAATCTGCTCCCGGTCGAGGAGCGGCTCGCACGCATCAAGGAAGCATCGAGCAATCTCTATCTTCTCCGCAACAAGGATATCTTTCTAGACATGCTGAGCGATAGCGGCGTCAATGCCATGAGCGACCGCCAACAGGCGGCGATGATGCAGGCAGACGACGCCTACGCAGGCAGCGAGTCCTTTTTCCGACTCGAGAAGACGGTGCGCGATATTTTCGGTATGGATCACTTTTTGCCGGCTCATCAGGGTCGCGGCTGTGAGAAGGTGATCGCCGATCTGCTCGTAAAACCGGGCGATATCGTCCCGATGAACTACCACTTTACGACGTCGAAAGCGCACATCGTGCGCTGCGGCGGTGAAGTCGTCGAACTTCTTTTACCGGAAGGGCTTCGTTGCCAAAGCGACCACCCGTTTAAGGGCAACCTCGACACCGAGGCGCTGGCGAAGCTATTGAAAGAAAAGAAAGGTCGGGTGCCGTTTGTCCGTGTTGAAGCCGGTACGAACCTGATCGGCGGACAGCCGTTCTCCCTTGGCAACCTGAAAGAGACATCCGCGATCTGTCGGAAACACGGCGTCCCGCTTGTCATGGACGCGTCGCTTCTTCAGGACAACCTCTATTTCTTGAAAATCAGGGACGAGGAATGCAAAGGTCTTTCAGTACGAGAAATCATGCGGGCGGTCTGCGATCAGTGCGACATCATCTACTTTTCGGCGAGAAAGCTCGGCTTTGCGCGCGGGGGCGGCATCTGCATGAAAGAGAGCGAGCTCGTCGATCCGTTGAAAGAGCTGATTGTGCTGAACGAGGGATTTCTCACCTATGGCGGTATGTCGGTCCGTGAAATTGAGGCGATCGCCGTCGGACTTGAGGAGACAATGGATCTTTCCGTCATTTCGCAGGGTCCGGAATTCATCGCCTACATGGTTGCCGAACTCGAGAAGCGCGGTGTTCCGGTCGTAACGCCGGCGGGCGGACTCGGTTGCCATCTCGACGCCTCCCGCTTCGTACCGCATATCCCGCAAGAGCAGTACCCCGCCGCGGCACTCGCAGCCGCGACTTACATCGCCGGCGGTATCCGCGGGATGGAACGCGGAACGCTCAGTGAGAGTAGAGACGCCGAAGGCAATGAGACCTTGGCAGAAATGGAACTTCTACGCCTCGCCATGCCGCGACGCGTCTTCACCATGAGCCAGATCGACTACGCGATCGACCGCGTGACGTGGCTCTATGAAAACCGCGACCTGATCGGAGGTCTGCGCTTTGAGCATGAGCCGAAGATCTTGCGCTTTTTTCTCGGCAAACTCGCTCCCCTATCTGACTGGCAAGAGAAACTCGCGGAGAAATTCTCGCGTGATCTCCCCGCCTCGCTCTGATCCGAAAAACCCATCAAATTAGTGGCGAAGGGGCTGTCTCAAAAAATGAGAGAGCCCCTCCTTTTCAGTGATTGAGAGCGTAAAGTCCAAAAAATCGATTTAAGTTGAAAAACACTGATTTCTGATTTTGGCGCAGAGTCCGGAAATTCGATATTAATTGAAAAATTACACACTGGTGTCGAGCGCGCAGTCCAGGAATTCGATACTAATTGAAAAATTCACATCAGTTCCGGGCATATAATCCGGAAAATCGATTTAAGTTGAAAAATTGCACACGGGTGGCAGGCGCATATCCAATATTTTAAATTAAATTGAAAAACTGCTCATCGGAACTGCCCCTCGTTTGAGCGAGCGTATTGGAAAACGATCGGAACAACCATTATCCATATCCCAAAACTGCTATTCTGACATAAGAAACCAACTGAAACCTTTTGACCTTACTTTACGGTATATAGGGTGAAAGGAAGATATCTGCCTATGGAAGAAAGTTCATTGGAATGTGCTCTAGTGCAGCGGTTTTTTGACCGCGATGAGGATGTATTAGCAGATGTGGGAGCCCGCTATGGCTCCTACCTCTTCACTGTCGCCAACAACATTTTGCACAATGTCGAGGAAAGTGAAGAGTGCGTCAACGACACATACTTCAGCGCATGGCAAAAGATTCCGCCCCACAGACCCCCCGTCCTACTGACCTTCTTGGCGAAGATCACGCGAGAGAATGCCATTGATCGGTGGAGACAGCGTAAAAGTCTGAAACGGGGCGGCGGCGACTACGTTCTGCCGTTGGACGAATTGGCGGACGTCGTGGCGGGAAGCGAGATGATCACGGACACAGTCGAGCTCAACGAGCTGGCGGCAACGATCTCCAAGTTTCTAGCCGGAGAGCGCAGTGTGGTACGTCAAGTCTTTGTCTGCCGCTATTTTTACTGCGACACGATCGGCGACATCGCCCGTATGTTCGGACGCAGCGAAGGAGGCATCAAGACTATGCTCCACCGCACCAGAATCAAATTGAAAGAAGAACTTGTGAAAGAAGGTTGGTTTTATGAAGATTGAAGATTTACAAGACGCTATCGGACAGCTGGACGATCGCATCGTGACAGAGACCGCCAAGGTCCGCCAAAAGAGGAGAAAACCGCTCCTTTACAGGGTTGGCGCTGTCGCGGCGGCCGTTGCCATCATCGTAGCTTGCTTTGTTGTTGTCCAGTTCGTACGTCGACTGGGAGATCCCGCCACATACGAGTATCCTTCAGACGTAACGAACAGCTCGATGCAGGAGCCGGAGGTCACCGGCACGACGCATGCCACTAGACGAATCGATTTGGTGGCGGGTATTTCCGCCCTTGCCATGCCGGAATACCCCATCATGCACAAATGCCCTTCTGAAGACTTGATGCAAAGCGATCAAGAGGCATTCGATAAGGCTAATAATGCTTGGTACGCCGATCTGCAAAGACAGCGGAATCAGCCGAGAGGTTATCAGGACGGCGTCATGGTCTTCGCTCAAGAGGCAAATCGGCTGCTTTTGAATGGAGATGGTGACAACCGCATCTATTCACCGCTCAACGTTTACTTGGCTTTGAGCTTACTGGCGGAAACTACCGGCGGCGATACGCGGACGGAAATCCTTCAAGTCCTAGGCGTTGACACCATTGAGAAACTCCGTGCAAAGGCTAACTCTCTTTGGAATGCCCACTATTTGGATGACGGTAATACGACGAGCCTGCTTGCCAACTCCATTTGGCTTGACAAATCACTGTCCGTGAAACAAGAAGCCATGCAAATTTTGCAAGACACCTACAAGTCGTCAGTTTTCCAAGGCGATATGCGCAGCGCTAACATGGCTAAGCAGTTGCAGAAGTGGCTCAATGAACAGACAGATAATTTGTTGGAGTCCAGCGTCGATAACGTCGCTTTCAACGAGGACACGCTTATGGCTTTGGCATCCACCATCCTTTTCCGCGCCAAATGGGATAGTGAATTTAAGGAGAGCGATACTGCCAAGGGTACGTTCCATACACCGTCCGGCTCCGTTGAAACGGACTTTATGTATAACTCAGGCAGCCATAATTACTACTGGGGTGACAAATTTGCGGCTGTGAACAAGGACCTTATCGAAGCTGGAGGCATGTGGTTCTTGCTGCCCGATGAGGACGTCAATGTAAACGAGCTCTTGGATGACCCGCAAATCAACGCTCTCTTGCAAAATAGAATGACATACGAAAACCAAAAGTACGTCATCGTAAATTTCAAGGTGCCTAAGTTTGATGTGATGAGCGACATACACCTGGAAGAGACCCTGCAAGAACTCGGCATAAAAACAGCTTTCACCGACGCTGCTGACTTTTCACCAATTTCGAAAAATGCCAACCTCTACGTGTCAGATATTAATCACGCAGCTCGTGTCATGATCGACGAACAGGGTGTTACAGGAGCAGCATATACCCTTACACTCGATGGCATGGGAGTGCCTCCGGATGAAATCGTTGACTTCATCCTGGATCGACCTTTCCTCTTCGTTGTACAGGGACATGACGGCGTGCCTCTCTTCGTCGGCGTCGTCAATCAGCCTTAGTAACAGGGCTATAAATGAACGGGGCTGTCGCTCGACAGCCCCGTTACCTTAAGTAATTCGGATCCCCTCATGGTCGGTGATGACCGGGGCAGGTCGCCCGGACGGTCACACCACGAGACAACACAAGGTTATAAGATCAAATCAACGAACCGTCTCCTCATTAATAATCTTTGAAAAAATCTTGGACGATATAATAGGATTGTTTCAGCCGTTCCGCATATTCAGGCATTTCCCAGTTTTCCCAAGAATAGGCTCTCAAAGCACTTAGGACGCCGTTATTCGTGCTCAGGAATGAATCCAAAACAGTGCCTTGATCATCCACATACAGGGCGCCGATATAGATCTCATCGACAAATTTGCTTGCTCCAATGCCGTCCTTGTAGATATCTCCCATAAACTCCTTCATGCTCGGATCTCTTGACTGAATTAACAGCCAAGGAATCCTCAATTCCAGTACTCCCTCATCACTTATGTAAAAGTCCGCTAAGGAATCGTAATCTTTTGATTCGGGATTAGCATTCCCTTTTCTTAGTCTTCCGGTTTCATAACTGCCGAACGGCATAAGGATATCACCATCATATGACGTATATTCCATGCTGAGAATATAATGGATTTGCGAAAATACCCCGCTGTTTTTCAACGGTTTCTCTACCGTGAACGAATGGTAAGCGTAGTAATCACACATGAATTCGAATAAGTCATAGTACTGATCGATTATAATCCTAGGCTCTTCCTCGGTCAGAGTTACTAAATATTCCACTCCGTTAGAAAACTTAATAGAATCATTTCCCGCTACAAAAAAGTTTCCTTGAGCGGGCACGACGTCGAGCAAGATTACAGGATAACCGTTGCCGTCATTGGAGTAGTCCAATCTAATGTACAAGTAAGCCTCATCATGATCGACGTATAAGCCCTTCATGACTCCCTGATCTTTCTTATAGAGAGGTTCCGCTTGCCATTCTTCCGTATCGCCGTCGATCTTTATCTTATGTCTGTCAAAACATAAAAGCCCAAAACGTTGTTCGTTCGTTTGAACGTTAGACCAAAACGGTCTTCGATCCGGATTGTCATAATCGACTGTATTCCAGGTTCTCTTAAACCACTCATCTTGCCACGCAAAGAGCAATCCCCCAAGCATATCCTCTTCCAAAATATCCTCATAAAGGCGACATAAAATCTCACCCTGCTTTTTTTCGGAAGTAAATCCTTGATTCCAGCCAAAGGGGTTTTCGTGGGCGAGACCCCGTGAAGCCGGTATGCCAAACTCGGCTATCAAAATGGGAAGTCGATGAACACTATTTAAGTGATTCAGATAGCCGGCATAATTGTTATGTTCGCCTCTGTGGTCAATATAGTTTTGGTATTTCTCTTCAAAGTTCAGGAAATCCGGGTAATATAGATAAACGTGATAAGAGGCAAACTCCCCGACTGGCTCCAAATCTCCTTTAATGTATATGACATTAGGATCCACACCGACTCGATCCTCACTGTCTTGGAAATTGGATGGATGCTCCAATATATCTGTCGTCGGCCAATTGCTAAAGCTGATGGGTCTCATGGAGTTGTAGTTTTCCAACTCATATTCCGCTATGATATCCATCTGCTGTGCCAGAAAATATTCGAAGGGCTTTGCACCTTTCGTCTCAATATATTTGCCGTTGTATTCTCCAACTGATGAGTGAAAATCATTTGTATTTTCCACCATATACGGATCCCACTCGATGCCTAAAATATACGCAATAACATACTTGGAAATATCTGAGCTATAAAACCCGGACGCGTGTCCCTGTCTTTCTTCAAGAATTCTATTTCCATGTATTACATCGACGGTTCTTTTCATCTCTTGTTGGAAATCGTCTACATTGTCTTCCTCAAAAGCATCGTATGCACTCAGCAACATCTCTTCGTTCATCCAAACACCGTGTATAACATACAATTTTTCATCGTGGGTTTCGTTGTAACGAAGGAGAGCATTGTAGAATCCCGGGGCATGCAAAGTATAGATGCGGATGACGTTGGCATTCATGTCGCCGATATATTCAAACCAACGGTAATATTCCTCTTCAGTGATCGCCGCTTCACCCGGGAAGACGCCGGGTTTACCCATGCCGATATTGACACCCTTTATCGTAATGGGCTTCCATTCACCGTCTATTAAGATTTGGAAACTGTTATCCTTTATTCTGGAGTAATACTGAATCTTATCGTCAGGCTCAGTAGGCTCTGTACTTATACTTGTTTCAGAACTCGTAGTTTCTTCCGAAGGACGGTTTTCAAAAGTCTTCAGGATTTTATTCATCATGGGAAAATACGTCGACCAGTAAAAATCGCTGTCCGAATTAATTTCCAGTAAGCTATACAGTTTCGGTAATCCCTTGAATTTGTATAGGCGCGGAACGACGCCTATATCGTTATAGTCGCCTGCAAAATAGTAACTGGTGCAGGAACCCCGCTCATTCTTAAGAACGGCTGCAAACTCAGTGGGGATTCCGTTTTCTTCCAGAAGTTTCTTCCCACTATCAGTTAAATTCCAATTGTAGTATGCCAACGCGGTTGAGCCTCGTTCAGGCGTTACGATATCAAACCAATAGTGGTAATTGGGACTTTTTTCGAGTCCAAAAAAGTCTTTTCCCTCTTGGGTAAAGGTGAGATTTATCCCTTTATCTAAAACATGCTTCGTCGCCTCTAAAACAAGGATTTCATAAGTAAAATCGTTAACCAAAAGAAACCCGGGACCGCTATAATGCCATGATTCCCCGAACTCATCTATGATCCACTGTGGAATTTCTAAATTGATATTGTAATCCAATTCATCAAAATATCGTCCTACCCATCCATCCCAATCAACACCCAAAAAAGCGGTGACGCTTTCCATCACTTCTCTCCCGGTTGGCGAAGCAAATGCATTGTATTCCGCAATGAACAGGCTTTTTTCATTCTTCTCCAATCTATTATGAATATCGAGCCACTCTTGCTCTTGCAGTCCTCCATAGACAAGAGGTGAACGCGACCCTTCTCTCTCTTTCTCTATCCACGGAAAATCTTCTTCGTAAACACCATATGTATCCGCCATATAGATAACGTCGTAGCCATCATAGTTCGTTGGCAATGGCTTTATCTTATAGGTTCTTTTTTCTTCATTTGGGTAAAAACCATAAAAGTCTTTTCGCAAATCGTATGTATCGCCAAATCCGTTTCTATACTTCAAATAATTCAGCAAAAAGACGAGACCCTGGTGTTCGCGGAACGTTTCGTTTGGCACTGTTTTGTCGATGATAGCAACATGACATTCTTTGTTAGGCTCTAAAAACCATAAAACAATAGGCAATATTATTAATATCAGCAAGCAAATTATTATTATGAGAATACGTTTCATTTAGATCTCTTGCTCCTCTTGTTGCGAGAATTCTTTGAAAGTCCCACCCTCTTCATGTGACCCCAACTCTTCCGTCTTAAAAGAACCTGTATAAAACCTTCACACCTCCAAATCAAGGTTAAAGGTCTATACCAGAAAGTTTCCGTTAATGACACAAGCATTAATCTGAAAAAATTCTTTGTTCCCGCGTAGAGATTCACGCTCCAGACCTCCAACAAGACAGAAAAAGCGGAAAGAACGGAGCCATATAAGATGAATAGTAAGGAGAGCAGTATGGCAAATTCGAAATACATTTTACCCATAAAGAAGGCAACAATGACATAGATGTAACCGCCCAGCTCAATCAGCGGACCGAAACATTCAACTAACCAAAAATATGGGAATGAAATCATGCCGATCTTCCCGTATCGAGGATTAAATGTCATTTTGACATGTTTTACGAGGCTTTCAATTAACCCTTGATGCCAGCGTCTGCGCTGCCTTCTCAATACTCTGAGATTTTCCGGTGCTTCTGTCCAACACACGGGGTCAGGAACAAATTCAATTCTTTTCTTTATTTTGTTTTCTCGGACAAATCGGTGTAATTTAACGATCAGTTCCATATCTTCACCAATCGTATGGGCGGAATATCCCCCCACTTCAATAACCCACTTTTTATCAAAAACGCTAAAAGCTCCTGAAATGATGAGGATTAAATTAAATTTAGCTAAGGAAATTCTCCCCATCATAAAGGCTCTTGTATATTCAATTATTTGCATTAGAACCAAGGGACGATTAGGCAGGCTCTTTTGATAGACTGAACCCCATTGGACATCAAGACCGTTGGCAATACGAATATTGCCCCCTGCTGCGATGACCTCTTCATTTGACAAAATAATCGGCTTCATGACTCGCAAAAGAGATTTCTCATCCATGATAGAGTCTCCATCAATGGAACAAAAATAAGGATATCTGGAACAATTAATGCCCGCATTCAAGGCATCTGATTTCCCGCCATTCTCTTTATCTATCAAAAATAGATTGTGATGAATTTCCGATTGGTAGATTTGGATGATCGGTTTAGATTCAACTTGCTGCTTGACTGCTTTGGATATTTTTTTCATCCGAAATTGCTCTATGACAACTTGCAGAGTCTGATCTTCGGAACCGTCATTTACTACGATTAGCTCCATTTGTGGATATTTTAAACTCATTACAGATTGGATACTGTCAACAATCCCTACTTCTTCATTGTGTGCAGGGATTATGACGGAAAGCGGTTTGTAATAAGAAGCATCGATATAATCTTCATCCGAAGCAGTCTTGTCCAACTTGTATTGTTTGCGAATTTCGATAAATGCGAATATTAACATTCCAGTATAAGCTACAATGATCAGACTCATATATATTATTATGAATCCGCCAAAAAACTTCATTAAAACGTCTACTACTGCATTCATTGATCAATACCCTCTTACCAATACCTCTTGAGCCATTTCGATGGCATACTGATCTTGAGCAGTGGCAATGAACGTCTCCAACCTCGACTTGCCATCCTTGCTATTGCCAATCGTTCTAGCGGACTGGGAACGTACCCACCAATTTTCGTCTTGCAATAATTCTTCTAAATACGGATAAACCTGCTCCAAAGGAAAAGCCCCCAGAAGCTTGGCCAACATCAACCGCTCTTCCCAAATCGGAGAATCCAAGAAAACCGTATACCTATCCAAATCAGTTATCATGCCTATTTCGTTGATGGCTTTTAAGGAACGAATACGAATTTCCGCATTGTCATGGCTAAGGTTATTCTCTAAAAACGGTAAAAAACTAAGATTGCGTTTAATTCCTAAGACATCAACAAAATAATACTGATATTCTTCAGGGAACTTGTCTATTTGAAGCATCAATTTTTCAAGAATCTCCACGCTAAAGCTAACCAATAATCTTTTGTATTCATATTCGGAGAGCGCAAGCGATGAATCGCCAAATTCATTAATAAAACTTTCTTCATCAAACATCGAATGAATGATCAACAACTGGAAACGTTCCTCAGAAGACAATTTTGCTCGTTTCGCAAATTTTTTGCATTCATCGACCAAAGAGTCAATTTCAAAACTTACGATCCGGTAAAGAGCGTTCATTCTTAAACTCCATCTCCTGTGCAAAAGAAGGTTTAAGTAGTACCGCCTCAAATATTGATTGGAAAACTTCCGGATTTTTTTCTTAATTGTTGGGTTAGAAATATTCTCTACGTAGGCAAGAAATATTTCCTCTATAGCTTTAATTTCACTTTTGTTATTGGGGATAAGTTCCGAAGGCAAAGGAACATCGTCATTGAAATAGCGGTACCATGTGTCTTGTTTATTTTGTATGTATTTCTTTTTTTTCCTAGAAATAATATTATCTCTGGTACCTTTAAGCACCATATAAATACTTAAAATAGCAAGAATGAGAGATAAAGAGACAATACCAATAATCAATACATCAATTGGAATCTTCATAATGTATACAATCTCTCAAAGGTTCTTTTGACTTCTATTTCCAGCAAACGCAAATTGAAGGGTTTAACGAAATAGCTATCCACACCACTTTCGTAAGCGTAAATCATGTCTTCTTCCGAACTTCTTTTGGTCATCATAAAGACAATAATTCTATTATTATTAGGCAGTCTGCGAATTTCGTGCAATACATCCAATCCGCTTTGACGAGGGAGAATATCGTTCATAAGAATGAGATGAGTATGGCTCGAAAGATACCACTTAGATTCCAAGAACTCGTAACCGTCTTGAAATTCCTTTATTTCCAACTCAAAGTGACCCAAGTCAAGATTATCCAAAGTGCGGTAAAGCACGTCGCGGTAAATAGCATTTTCTTCCAAAATACTGACCCTTATTTTTTCCGAGGGTCTTTTTTTAAAGGAAACTATGTATTCAATCTTCTCAGGACCTTTGCTCAAACTCGCTTTCAAAGCCAACGCGCCAGCTGAAATCAGTTCTTCAAAAGTGCCTTCATCATTGCCTATTTCTGCGACGCTTGCGGAAAATAGAAGCTTCTGATTATTCAACGTGGGAATCCCTTTAGTTTTCGCTTTCCCGAATAAACGTCGAAGAAAAGCAGCCGCTTCTCTTTCGCCACTTTGGGCTAAAACCAGGAACCAAACGGGATGGTTCGAAAACTTAAAAACGAAATCGGACTTTCTCGTTTCATTTGTCAAAAAAACTGTGATATTCTCGGTATCGGGCATCTCGAAAGAAGCAGTGTTACTTCCGCCGTAAAGACCCAAAAAAACAACTGTAATCGCAGCTCTTGAACGTATGACATGCGCTCTTAATGCGTTAAAAATCTGTTTCGTTGATACACTATGCTCAAATGATGAATATTCGCTAATCAACTAACCTTCTCCTTCATGTTAGCAGTGATGCAAATAAAGCTTAATCATCGTCAAGTTTAAGCATTTTCTATCATAGTTCGTGGAACTTTTGTAAAAATTTATTTTACCTTCACTGCAAAATAAAAGCAACACAACTCCGAGTAGACTAGCTTCGCTATGATTATACAAAAAAACTAGTCCAATTGAAAGAGAATTGGACTCTTTAAACGATCAAATGATCAATAAGTCAGGCTTTGAAGGCACCAGCGTCACGCTTCTTTAAGGAATCCTTCCAGAGCTTCCGCTGATAGAGGTTTCGAATAATAATACCCTTGTATTTCATCGCAACCTAGGCTTTTCAGAAATTCAGCCTGCTCCGATGTTTCCACACCTTCCGCCGTAACACTCGCCTTGAAGGTCCTAGCTAATAAAATAATAATTTCCGTGAGAGGCGCTGCTTTCTTCTCCAAATCTATATAATCGATGATGCTTTTGTCTATTTTTATTTTGTCAAAAGGAACTAATTTTAACCGATTTAGCGAAGAATACCCTTTGCCAAAATCATCGATCGCAATGCTTATTCCTAATGCTTTCAATTGATAGAGCTTATTAACAACATCCTCAGGATTATCAGAGAAAAAGCTTTCCGTGATTTCCAGTTCGAGACAGTGCGGATCTACCCCGCTTTTCTCAATTACTTTTATTAAATCAAGAACAAATTCTTCTTCCTGGAACTGCACAACCGATAAGTTCACGGAAACTTGAAGAGAAGGAAATCCCTTGACAACAAGCCTCTTTTGCTCTTGAAGCGCTTGTTCGAGCACCCAGAGTCCCACATCGTAAATCAATCCCGTTTGCTCAAGTATGGGAATGAATCGATCCGGTCCCACTCTCTTGTTGCCGTCAGTCGTCCATCTGAGCAAAGCTTCAAAACCGACAGTTTTCCCTGTTTCACAGCTGATCTGAGGTTGATATTCAAGGAAAAATTCTTCGTTTTGTAACGCGTTGAAAAGCCTATTCGTGAACAGGGTGTTTTCCGCAATAAGGCTTTCCAGCCGCTCTGAATAGAAAACAATCTTCTCGCCGGTATTTTTTGCTTCATAGCCTGCCAGATCAGCATTCTTCAAAAGAGTATCAGCATCTCTTCCATCCTTGGGATACACGGAAATGCCTACACGAGGAACAACATACAGTGCCTCGATTCCCATCCCGGTCGATATTGGTTGATATAGAGATTTGAGCATTTTTGTTGCACATTCCTCAACCTGCTCATTACTTTCTATAGTTGTCAGGACAACGACAAAATCCCCTTCTCCTGTCCTTGCAACCTCGCAACAATTCCTCAACAGATTCTTGAGGATCGTCGCGGAGTTTACCATGATCTGCTCCCCTATTCCATGACCGAAGGTATCCTTTATCATCCTTAAGTTCTCAAGCTCGATATCAAGAATGGCAATTTTCTCTGACACTGTTCTGTCGTGTATGAGTTGATCGAGTCTCATCTTCAGCATATTCCTGTTCGCCAATTTTGTTGTTTCATCAAAATAAGCTAAATCATATATCTTTTCTTCGTATAAGATTTTTTTCCTTGCATCTCCCAATATGTTCGCGATAATCCTTAAATAATATAGTCGACCTTCTCTGAAGCTGCGATCACTGCGGTTAAAGTATTCAATGACGATCACTCCTTTGATCTCTTCGTCAACTTTTATAGGCAACGCGAAGAATGAGTACACGTCTCTCGACATAAAAAAGCGCCTTTGCTCTTCAGCTTCATCAACGGGAAGATCCGCGACGTTTTCGCACAATAACGGCATATCACGATCGATCATAGATTTAACCATGGGTAACGTGGCGGTCTTGACTTTCATTCCGGCATAGAAGGGCAATGATTCGCTCTCATCGCCTTTCACATACGTATTGTCAATGGTCGCATCTTCGTAATCCTCGCTGAATGAGACCAGATAGGCATGATCGAATTCAAGTATTTCGTTGGACATCTCCAACATATCATCGATTTTCTCTTTGGCGTTCTCTTCAGTAATCGAAATAAAACTGGAAGAAATTTTTTCAAGCGTCGCCTGCTCTTTTGCAAACCTTTGATACCCCTCGATTTTCGAAGCATGTTCGCCTGTCAGATATCGCACAATCACGAAAGAGCTAATAATAATAAAGATCCTGAATACGTACTCATTACCATTGATTATGACAGGAAGCTCCGGAACATAAATCCAGTAAAGAATCTGAATGACAACGCTCGCCGCGGCAAAGATATACGCATGAATTTTGCTGCCGAGAATGATGGTAACAAGCAGGAACAATATAAAGACTGCCCATATAGTCGTCGCACCTGTCGCCCTATTAATCACAGAGAGAAAAATCGTTCCCAAGACGCCCACCGCCAAGAATAGCGTATTTTGGACGGTATGATTCTTTGCAATAACCGGTATAAACTTTACGAAAGTTCCGACGGCTATCAATGTTCCCGCGACCAGAAACTCATTAATAAAAGCTCCTTTTAAACCGAAGTATCTCACCATAAAAGATAATCCGGCGCCTGCCAATATCACTCCTGTCGCCATTTCAAACACGCGCAATTTGTCGTGCGACATACTGTCGGTTTCCGGAAGTACAAGTAACGGTCTCTTTCTGTCAAGAAATAAGCCGTATTTTTTCGATGTTAAGTAAAGCGTCACCACGGGAAAAATGAGAAATAGAATTGTCACTCTTGGCAATGATTCTATCCCGAGCATGTTGGGTATAACATCCGTAAACACTCCCGACAAAAACGGAAACGGTATGGACAATACAAGAAGTGTCGCCTGACGCTTCTGAAGTGTGCGCGGTTCAAGCTTTCTCCACCAGCGAAGAAGGGTTACGAGACATAAAAACGAATACCCGAGGATGTAGGTATTATGCCACACGAGCCAAGTATCGGGCGGGAGTGAGTTGGCCCAACCGAAAGCGGTCCGCACCATCTTGTATTGTTTCATTCCAATAACTCCAAATGGAGCAAACAGGATAATATTTATGACGGAGGGTAAATAAATCAGGACAAGTAAAAGCTTCTTGCTTAACCGACTTTCAGTTTTTGTGAGAACAAGTATAAAGTGCAGCAACACACTGAAAAATAAACTCCAGCTGACAACTGACAGTGACTTCCAAAAAGCGCTCGCCTCCGCCGTTTTCGCTCCGTTTGAAATAGCATACACGAAGGACCAGCCGGCCATTGCACTTGTTAGTGACAGAAAAAGCCTGTTGACTTTGCTCTTTGCGTTGTTCGTGGCAACGTAGGAACCAAAAATCACATAAAAATAACCGAAAACGTAATATGTGATTGATAAGATGAGATCATATTCCATGTTCTAAACCCCATAAAAAAGAATTACACTTTTTTCCATTGTTATCCTATTCAGCATCTTGTCACCTTCCAAGCACATCCGGCTTTGGCATGCCAATGAGATACTACTGATCTCACGGGGTTATTGAACGATTATCGAAGAGGGAGTTGTAAATGGGGAAATCCCTTCAAAACATTTACATAACTACTCTATTCTTGCCTAATGCTTTTCCTTTGTACATAAGACGATCACTCGTATCGATGCTCTGCTTCACATTTTGAGGATCCAGAGCACAAACACCGATTGTTACAGTGTAGTTTAAAGTCATGTCATTAATTTCAAGATTCCCCGATTCGAGTTTGCCGCGCAGCTTATCTAAAAGACGATAGGCAGTCGAGACATCAACGTCTTTTAGCAAAATAAGAAATTCTTCCCCGCCCCAGCGAAACACGACATCTGTTTTGCGCAAGCTTGATGTAATAGAATCGCTGAGGTGCTTTAACACATCATCACCAAGTTCGTGACCGTAAGTATCGTTGAGCACTTTGAAGTCGTCAATATCAAGCATCGCGACGCACCAAATCTGCTCAATCTGACCTGATCTCAACTTCTCAAAAAACGTGGCTGCATACCTTCGATTGAAAAGACCGGTAAGCGGATCCGTGTTAGCCTCTCCTTTACTTCTATCCAACTCTTCCTGATTAAATAATATGATGGAATCCCAAATAGCATTTCCTATGGTTAGCTGGATGATGGTCCCGAAAAATACCAAATGAATATTGAACATGGCAAGTGTAGAGTTGGCAGTCCCAATATCGTAAAGCGGTGTCAAATAGGAGTTTATAAGGACGAGAGCGACCATGCTTGCCCAAAGAACGCCAATCACCAGAGCTCGAACGCGACCGTTTGCATATGGGATGATGAGTTGCATCATAAGCGTAACGAGCAGATATACGATAACGAGATTTCGTGTGCCGACGCAGATTGCGGTCAAAAGGACATGGATGATAACTGATCCGGAAAGCAAAAGACCAAACGATATGTAACGACCTCTTTCAACGAGCCAAAATAATAGTATATCAAGCAGAAAACCTGCTAAAGAGATGAAAAACAAAGGCATCATTTTGATGGCAAAGTGAAAGAGTAAAAGAAAAAAATGCATTGAAATCGCAAAAGTACATGCGATAAACGAAATCAAATACAAATATTTCTCATAGTCGTTAGCGAACTCATGGCGCGACAAACGACCATATAATAATGTCTCCAATTGTTTTTTCATAAGGCGTTATTTCAATCTTAGATAATACTTAAAGAACTTTATCCTGTTGCATTGTAGTCGTGCTGCTGTTCTTTGTCAACGCCTTACTCGCGGATACCAGCGCCTTTTGCACGGAATTTTCTCACTCTGACCAAGATCCGACCAATCGCATTGCTTATCAGTTAACGTGTTTTCTCTCCTCGCTTTCCTTGCCAGAGGCTTACCGTAACTCCCTTTCTTCGAGCTGGCTTATTTTGTACTTTCACTGACATACTCGTCTAAAAATTCGAGCACATAGCGATTAAGTTCCAGCAATGTTTCCGGCGCTTTGCGTGTGTCGAGCCCTCTATCGAGCATGTTCGTAAGAAACGGCGACAGGAGGGCCATGTCTGTCAGCCCGAGGTGCCCTACTCCGGAAATATATTTGTTGACGTACATGGGATTGTCGCTTTCAAGCAATCGCACGTTCATCCCGTACGTCGCGATCTCGTCCAGCGTTGTGAACGATGAGTCAGAATAGACGTGCAATACAGGGAGCGGATACTCTTCGTCCGTAAATACGTATTGATCCCCTTCTATGCCGATGATATCACCGGAAAACGGCGCCTCCAAAATGACCATGGCTCGGATTTCTTCGCTTCGATCCCTTCCGACGGTCAAGGCAGCCGCACCGCCAAGTGAATGACCCGACAACACGATGCGCTCCGTATCGATCAAAGATTCATATACATTGTCAACTTGTGAATCCAGAAGCCTGTCAAGAATAACGTTGATGTCGTCTATCCTGACTTGCATCCACTCTCGCAACGATGCCAGGTTGGACTCCATGTTTTTAACACCCTCCGACGTCACAACACTCCATAGAAAACCCCAATCGACCCTGATCGTGCGACCGTCCGACATTTTGCTTGAAAAGGAATGATAGGGATGACTTATACCCATCACGACGTATCCGCGAGATGCCAGTTCAAGATATAGAGTTTCATTGGATTCTGCGCCACCGAAGGAACCGGGTGAGAAAATTAGCAAGGGGTGGTGTTTTGCTTCTGCACCCTCCGGATACCAGACCTTGATCGGGATTTCTCTTTCATCGCCATCTGTCCGCATGTCTGCAAGATTCGTTTCATACCGATAAAACACCGTATCGGTGAGAACGACCATGTCCCCGCTTGGCTCCGGAGCCGGATGACGAGGAAAGATGTTCAGATATGCCATAAAAAATACAAGCAGCAAAGATGCTATGATAAGACCTGCTTTCCCCCATCCTCGTATCTTCTTTTGGAAGATGACAAAAATAAACAAGGCAATTGAAAGCAGAAAGCCTAATAATCGTAAAAACATATTCTTAACCGAAAGTCTCTTACTACAGACTGCCGCTGTTGATCACCGGTTGAGCGTCACGATTGCCGCACAATACAACCAAGAGATTGGATACCATGGCGGCCTTCTGCTCTTCACTCAGCGTAATGTCCTCGTTTTCGGAAAGCTTATCCAATGCCATCTGGACCATGCCCACGGCTCCGTCCACGATGAGTTTTCTGGCGTCTACAACGGCGCTTGCCTGCTGACGTTGCAGCATCACGGCGGCGATCTCCTTAGCGTATGCCAGGTAGGTAATCCGCGCTTCTATGATTTCCAGACCGGCATCGTGTACTTTGCTCTGTATTTCTTCTTTGATGCGTCGGGCGACTTCCTCGCTCGAGCCGCGCAAACTGCCTTCATCAGGTATGCCGTCACCGGTCGTATCGACATTGGGTGCCACATCATAAGGATAAACACGCACAATATTACGGAGAGCGCTGTCGCACTGCAAGGATAGATACTCCTTGTAGTTGTCCACATTGAAAACCGCCTTTGCCGTATCGACGACCCGCCAGATAACGGCGATACCGATTTCAACCGGGTTTCCCAAACAGTCGTTTACCTTCTGTACCGAGTTATTCAGAGTCATGACTTTAAGGGAAATGCGTTTACCCGCGGCGTCTATTTCCGTTTTGGTGCCGTCACTAGCGATGGTGACGCTTTGTTTACTTGTCTTTACATCGCCGCTTTGACCAAGTTTCGTTTGGGCAGCGGGGTTCACAGCCACCGAAAACGGATGGACGAAGTAAAAGCCCGCTTCTCGCAAAGTACCGGTGTAATTGCCGAACAAGGTCAGCACGAGCGCTTCATTGGGCTTTAGTACCTTTAGACCGATGAACGGGAAAACGCCGAGAACCATCCCGATGATACCTACCGCCATGGGAAAGGCACCTATTGCTCTTCCATTTTCCATCATCACCCCGCCAAGCACAAGAAATCCTATCGACACAACATACAGTACGATGAACAAAAAAAGCATCGGCATGCCGGGTCTCGCTTTGAGTTGTTTCTCTTCCATAAGACGCGCCTCCTTTATACTTTAGTTTCTATTTTTTAGATTAAACGATAAGCTATACGGTTTCTGTAGTATTTTAGTATGCATAAAGTAAATTTTAAATAAAATCTCTTGTTTATTATTATGTAGTAAGACCGACAAGACTTTCCGTATCCAGTCTCTTTACTTGGGGGAATGATGATATGACACACGATCAAACCATAGATATAGCCGTACAAGAGGGATTTTCCAGCGTATCCGTGATCGACACATCGGTGATTGTGTTCGATGCTTCCTTTCGCTCGTATTGCATGGAAAACCTCTGCGGTCAATACGGTGCGAACCATTCATGTCCTCCCCTCTGCGGTACGCCTGAGGAGATGAAACAAAAGATCCTGAGATATAAAAACACCCTCGTCATGCAAAAGATTTGGAATATACCGGATTGCCGGAACAATGCGTCAGTCGAATCCGCACAGAAGAATCATAGAGATTATTCGTTCAAGGTAATCGAGAGGTTAAAGCAGCATGGCATGCACGGATTACTTGTCGGCGCTTCTTTTTGCTCATTATGTACCCCGTGTTCCATCAGCGAGGGGAAACCCTGTACATTGCCGGAGAAGCAATACTCCTGCATGTCCGCCTATTGCATTCACGTGAAAGACTTGGCTGATCAATGCGGCATGGTTTATGACTACCGAGACGGTTTGTTGCCGTTATTCAGCCTATTCTCATTTGGCTGAATTAAAAAGCACCGCAAAAAATCGTATACAGTCATGAAAGAGAATCGTCAGACGAAAACAGCTCCTCACAAATATCCATGGCATCATCCATGCAAGAAAAAGGCACATAGATTTTGCATCGTTCTGATAAGGGTCCCACGCTCAGCGCCATCCCCATCCCCATCTTTTTCTTTAGAATGACAGGAATGCCGTTGTTTTTCAGAGCCTCCGCCAACATCTCTCCCCACATAATCTGTTTTTCACAGATAAAACAGGGATCGTTCGGAAGCGGCTCACGGACTCTATTGCGACCACAAGAAGGACAGCGGTCGCCTTCAAAGACAAGCTGGCAATTCTCACAGTATAGATACGACATATCATCACCTTTATCAATACATTAAACTTACAGCCATTATGATACTACTCAAGTATGGGGAATCAACGATGAACACGGTTCCTTGGCACGGAGACTGAATCAAGGCTTTACATTCTTTTGAGAATTCTCTGTTTGATTTCTTTGATCTTGTTCAAGCGGTTTGTCGTGTATAAGATACCGATCACCAGCAAGACAAGAACATGTTACATGATCGCACAGACATTAAAGGATGCTCCGAAAGAGAATTACAGGGGCTTGGATTTACACCGCCGTCTGTGAGAAAAGAAACTGAGTATTAGGATTGCCTCCGGTCTACAATGGTTCTTCGCCGGAAGTTACCGATTCGTGTTCAAAAAATCATCGAGCGCCCGATCGATTTCCATACCGTGTCCCGTCATCATGTGACCGCCATCGGGAAATGTGATGAGTGTAAGGTTGGGGAAGCGGTGCTTGACCTTTTCAACCTTTTCAAAACTTGCTACAGTGTCGTCTTCCGAGTGCAAAATCAAGACAGGCACTTTCAATTCTTCAATCGGATAATCGTTATAGTTTCTCTCCATATCGGGATTTGTGTATTTACCGTCCAAGACGACGCCGACTTTCCGATCGGCGACAGGCTGGATTGTCTCGACCGTCAAGGCGGGCATGCCCATCAAAATTGGCATGAGCGGGCTGATCAAGTACATGGCGTAATCGGACAAGAGCGGCTCGGGCGGAGCTTGGTATTCGAGATACGTGTCAGGTTTTTCGTTGACAGGCATCGCGGAACAATACAAAATCAGACCTTTGACACGCTCCGGATAGTCGAGCGCGAAACGAATGGCGGGTGTACCTCCGGCAGACGTCGCCAAGACAAATACACGATCAATGTTCAAATGATCGAGCAATTCCTCAAAGGCTGCAGCCTGTTCCTTGGGTGTCCCTTCGCCCCTTACGTCTGAACCGAGGTATCCAAAGCGCGACGGCGCGAGCACGCGGTTTTTTGTCACTCTGTTTTGAACACTATCGTACGCCTGATCGTAGCCGCCGAAAATGCCGTGGACCGATAGAATCACGTCGCCCTCGCCGACATCGACATATGTCATCGCGCCGTAAGAGAGGGTGACCGTACTGACTTCATATGACCTTAGTTTCTCCTGAGATTTCCGCAAGCCGATCATGCAACGTATACTCTGAATCAACAGATATAGGACAATCACCGCCAATAAACCGAATACAAACCATTTCATCTTTCCACCCTTTGCCTTTCTCTTTATCTCAGTCATCTTGAATCCTTTCTTCCTATCGCCCATCAGTTCCGTTCCTATTCGAAAATGATTTCAACTATCTCTACGAGATGTTCAGTATTCCCGTTACGAGGCGGAAAAGAGCGCTATAATCGTCTTTATCGTTGAGATTGAATCCCAAAAGCGCCTCGCTCGTTTCACGATTTAAAAAGGCAGACTGAATCGTCGATAAAAGCATGAATGCCTTAACCTTACGAACGTTTTCCGACTCTGTCTCGGGAAGCGCCTTCAAGATGGCTCTGTAACTCGCAGAAGAATTGCTTTTTATATCCGGATGCGATAGATCGCTGAGCATGGAAATCTTAGAGATCTCGGGATGATTGATCAGGAATGTAAAGACACTTGTCGTAAAAGACGCCATGTCGCCGCCACTCTTGTCGCCTTCGCTTTCTTCACCCATTGCGTATCCCGTGGGAAAAGTTCTCATAACGTGAGAGATGATTCGCTGTACACACAGTTCAATCAAATTCTTTTTTGAAGTGAAATGGTAATTAATGAGTCCGACGGCGACATCAGCCTTTTGGGCGATGGCGCGCATCGTAATGTTCTCGATCAAGCCGTCCGAGCTTTCGATGAGCGAAATGGTCGCGTCGATGATCTTTTCTTTTATATGCGATTGATTTTGTTTGTGCTTTTCCATAACGTGCTCCTGTATATCCTCTAGTTTGAACAGTGTTCAAATTGATTATATTGAACGCTGTTCAAACTGTCAAGGCTTGCAAGTTTAAAGTTTTTGTTAAAAGATCAATTTATTGCAAAGGGATGCCATCCAACGTTCTACAATGAGAATGAAGTCCAAATCTATCGTTGAAGGAGTGCGTGTATGAATGGGATCATCTTATATCAATCAAAATATGGCGCCACGAAAAAATATGCCGAGTGGCTTTCCGCAGAAACGGGATTCCCTGTTTTGGAAGTCAAAAAGGCTAAGATTGAGGATGTTGTGAAATATGACGTTCTCGTGTTAGGCGGGGGCGTTTATGCTTCCGGAATCACCGGGTTATCTTTCATCAAGAAGCACTTCGAGGTTTTGAAAGATAAGAAGTTGCTCGTTTTCTGTGTCGCCGCCTCACCTTATAACGAAGAGGCGTTGGGCGAATTAGCTGCCAACAATCTCAAGGGTGAACTGTCGGGCATTCCGCTCTTCTATTGTCGCGGAGCCTGGGATCTGCAAAAGATGAACGTAATCGATCGTACGATGTGCAGGATGTTATTCAAAATGATCGCCAAGAAAGATCCCTCGACGTTAGAACATTGGGAAAGAGCGCTGATGGAAGCAGGCGACAGTAGTTGCGACTGGACGGACAAGAAATATCTGGATCCGATCATCGAACATTTGAATCAATGAACCTTTGCTGCGATGTCTTACTCAGCTCAAGATCTTTTCCGCTACCAGAGCCACGTCCAGACAGCTGTGGTGTCAAACATTCTTTACATCATTTCATAAAGATTTTACATTTTGAACGCCGTTCCTGTGCCAAACAGCTTGACACAGCCTCTTTATGGACAGGCTGTTTGAGGACATTTCTGATGAGAGTTTGGCAACGGCTCGGCTGGTACTCGATCAGTTGCACCATAATTTGAAGGCAATCGAGCAAGACATCTGCAAGCGGGAGGACAGCAAATGATCGTGATCATCTCAGATGACAGCAAAGGAAAGTGGGGCGTGGAACTGGCGGACGCACTATCGCGGAGAGAAACAGAGGTCGTGCATGTTGAGGCAGACACACTCAACATCAAGCCTTGTACCGCCTGCAGCAGTTGCAGCGGGAAAACATACGGTCGCTGCGTCATCCCGGACGACATGCAGCAAGTGCTTCCGAAAATCGCCGGCTGTCGCGCACTCGTCCTTGTCTCCCCTGTCGTGTTCGGCGGCGTCAGCCATCACATCAAGAAAGTGATGGATCGCATGTCGACTCTGGGCGATCCGCGCTACCACATAAGCGGCGGAGAGATGGTGAAAGGCATGAACGGTAAGGGCATGGACTATTACATGGTGGGCATCGGTGATACGTTGAGTGAAAGAGAGCGCTCGGCCTTTTTGTTCCTACATGAGGAAAACAGGCACATCATGAATGTCAAGGGGCGGGCTTTCATTCTAGACAATAAAATGAACAAGGTAGCGATCGACAAAATTGCGCGGGAGATTGCCCATGAATAAACCTGAAATCTTGCTCATTTGCGCCAGTCCCAGACACAACGGAACAAGCGCCATGTTGCTGGAGCGCATACATGCCGTCACCGGCGGCGAAGTTGTTTTCCTGCCTCAGAAAGGCAGTTTGAACGAGTTGGCATTGAACATGCAAGAGGCTTCGACCATCGTCTTATCGGGCCCCTGTTACATCAATACGTACCCGGCAAGAATGATTGAATTACTTGAGAAGGCATCTTCAACGGGCGGTTTTTCCGGACAGAAACTCTACGGCATCATCAACGGCGGGATGCCGTACATTCACACACACCGGCACGGACTTGTCTGCCTACAGTTATTCGCGGAGCAAAATCATCTTTCGTGGCGAGGCGGTTTCGTATTAGGCGGCGGCGCTGTTCTGAACGGTAAGCCTCTCGAGCGCCATATGAGCCGCAAGAAAATCGTGCCGGCTTTCGATCAGTTCATCCGACACATTCAGGAAGGTACCCACTCCCCCGATTCACTCTACGAAAAAGCGCAATCGCCTCCCCCTAAAATCATTACCCGGATGATTGCTAAGATTCTATCCGCCAAGGTCGAGAAAAATCTCAGGAAGTATGACCACGATCCGAAAGCTCCCAATTGGTATGTTCGAGAGCAAGAATAAGGTTCTAGCGACTTGATTCATTCGGTTGGGCAGCAGCTGGCTCCCCATTGTTTTCTTGCATAGAGCTTTTCGCTTTCATTGTCCGCCTGGCAAGAAAATAGCTCAGTATGCAAACGACTGTAAGTACCCAGACACCCCCCTGGCTGAAGATGCGACGCCAAGGACTCTCACCTGACAACTCGGGAGGCAGAAAATACGAGGCTCTTAACACCATCAATAGCAAACCCGTCACTCCCACTAGAGCCAAAACGGCGTAGTATATTCCGCGTACTTTTTGGGATTTCATCTTTTCCAACCATTCCGGAATGAAAACCATAAACAAATTAAACGCAATATGGTAGGCAGTACACAGTAACAGGCTGCCGCTGGCGGCGTATAACCAAGCCCATAAAAAACCGGTATAGAACATACCCAGAGGCACGGCGATACGTCCGGTTTGGAGGTGAATCAAAGAAAACACGAGCGCAGACATATAGAGGAAAAGGCGTAATTGATCAGTCCCCAGCACATCGCCCAGCAATTTTCTGCTTAAGAGTTCTTCCATCAGAGGAATAATCGTCAGTGTCAGGAACGCGTCCACGCCTTTGTTTTCCTCGTCTTGACTCTCCAGAAATTGAGGACTAAGCAAGCCAAGTTTAATCTCAAGAGTTGAACATAACGCCATCAGGACAAAGGCAAAAAATTGCGCGGCAAAGACCACCACATAATCCGCAAACACAAAGCTCTTCGGAACAACAGGAAACACCGGAAGATCTTTGATCAGCAACAGCAGAAACCCAAGTCCGGGGAGATAAAGCACGGCGGTACCGAGTACCGCTGACTTTCCTTTTGACAGCTTACCCTTACCAAATATCTGAGGAGCTGCAAAACGCATGAACAACCAATAAAGGCTGAACATGGCACTCACGCCAAGGGTAAATCGGGTGATGGGGTCATTCCACATATGAGTTCCTTCCAGATCCAGAGAGCAACAATTCGAGTCCTATATTTACTATACCGAATACAAAACGAAACGGTACATGGTTTACATTATGTATTTGTATAAAGAGAGTAAAAAACTGATCATAATAAGAAGCTCCGGGCGACATCATCAAGGACAAGAACAGAAAGATGCGATACCTATCAAGGAGTATTCCAGTATCGCCTATATGCAGAAGAGCCATCCCCTGCTCGCCATCGGCTTAATGTATCAGTTTTGGGACAAGGACAATACGATTTAGTCGGACCGCTAGTGGTATGATGTGCTATGGGATAAATAATAAATACTTCTCCTGGTCATCTGCCCGGCGTAACAGTTTTTATTGAATGATCAAACCTAACTGACAGGGGTGAAATATGCAACAAGATAAAGAGCTTAAAATCCGCAGAATCGTCGTCGATTTGGCACAAAAGTTTTTAGAAATAGGATTAGTGGTCCGCACATGGGGCAACTTTAGCGGTCGTCTCGATGAAGATACTTTCATCGTCACACCGTCGGGAAGAGCATACGAGGATATGGATCCCATGGAACTGGTCAAAGTTTCGACAGAGGATGGAGCACCTCTCGATGAGAAATCCGGCAAGCCCTCTTCCGAGTCGCCGATGCACGCCATCGTTTACCGCCGCTTTCCCGCTTTAAATGTGGCTGCACATACACACCAAATCTATGCCTCCGCCATCACTCTTCTCGATACGGACGTCGCCGTACCTGAGAAATGGCAGTCTCCTCTAGGCACGACCTGCATCCCTCTGAGCACCTACGGAGAACCAGGCAGCAAAACTTTGCATGCCAATATGGCAGCTTCGGTCGATCAAAGTAATGCGAAAGTCATCCTCATGTCGCGGCATGGAGCCTTCATCTTTGCGGAAACGGCAACGGAATGCGTACGCCTTGCAGAGGACTTGGAGAGTTTCGCAAAGGAAGTTTTCGAGGAGACACTCGGTCGAAAGACAGAGCAACGCGAAGACATCAACAGCGACACCGAAGAGGAAGCGAGTATCGCACGTGAACTGCAAGCGACCTCGGTTGAAGCGATCGCCGTATCGGCCGATGTGGAGGTTAAGCCCTGGCTTAACCGTCGGCTTGAGCCTTATCTGGACGACTTTGCTCAGATCTGCGGCATCAGTGCCGGTACGCAACGCGATTCCGCCAACGTCGTTTTCGACCCGGAGCGAGGCATCGCCGTCTGCTACGGCGAGGATAAGGCAGATGCGAAGAACGTACGAGCCATCTTGGAGAAGAATGCTCGGGCGGCTAACATCGCAGAATTCGTCGGCATACCTCCCCTCCCGCTGGAAGAAGTGAAAGCCATGCGAAACTTTTATCAGATGCATTACTCGAAGCGAGCACAGCGATAGTCTTTCTGTCTGATGCAAAAGCAAAGTGGTCCTGATACTGATCATTTACCGTTTCATATGGAATCAGAGAGAAATTGTGTGATGCGAAAGTTGGAAAACATCTATCAAACTCTTTATTCTCATTACGGCGATCTCAATTGGCGGTCTGCAGTTACGCCTTATGAGGTGATTGTCGGCGCAATTCTCACGCAGAATACGGCTTGGACAAATGTAGAAAAAGCGATCGAACGTTTTGATGGGAATTTATCGCCGGAGCGGATCTTGGACTTGCCACTAGAGGAACTTCAGGAAATCATCCGCCCTGCGGGTTTCTTCAGGCAAAAGTCCCAGTACCTGAAGACCGTCACCGAATGGTTTATGAGCTATGACGGCGACCTCAATTTGATAAAAAGCCGTCCCCTACCGGACATCCGTTCCGAACTTTTAAAAGTTCGGGGCGTCGGCAATGAGACGGTGGACTCTATCCTGCTTTATGCTTTTGGCTTTCCGACCTTTGTAGTGGATGCCTACACGATGAGATTTTTCAGGCGTTTCCCGATTGATGCCGGGAAAACTTACATGGAAGTGAAAAACTACTGCGAAGCTGAACTACCTCGAGAAGTGGAACTCTACAGTCTCTTTCATGCCCTGATTGTGCATAACTGCAAGGAACATTGCAAAAAGAAAATGGATTGTTCCGGTTGTCCTTTAGAAAAGCATTGCGAGAAGATACCATAAAAAATATCTATCTCGCTTTGTGTAAATAGAATCTTATTAACCGGGCTTTAGACCACGAGAACGACTTATTTCAAATGGTACTTTAATTCGCGTTATCTCCATTGCCTCAATATTCCATTTGAAGTCGGGATGTCTAAAGGAGGCGGTTTTGATACGATGGATGTGCAATCATTTGATAATCAATTGTCATATATAAGAGGATCAAGGTAGATGATTTGAGAGGTGCAGCCTTTTTCGTCATCTATTTAAGTGTTTCTTCAACTCACTGCGTTTCGTAACGCCCAACTTACGATAAATAATCGAAAGACGGGCTTTCACCGTATTGATTGACGTGCCAAAATAATCGGCTATTTGTTGATTTGTCTTGCCTCTTGCTGCCATCATAGCCAGCGCATATTCGTATGGTGTCAACAAGTTGGTCACTTTATATGAGGAGTGCGGATTATGAATCCCTGCCCATCCGTGTCTGAAGTGAACTATATCTGCGGATATCATTTTGTACAGTTCAGGATACAGATTACGAATATGCTTTTCTACCAGTCCTTGCAATGGTCCGTGATGTTCAATAAATGGCTGAATATAACCATAAGGCTTGGCTATCCGCACTGCGTTCAGAAAGAAGTGGTCCGCCCGATCAAAACGGGAAAGATTGATTGCAGCCATGGAAGCAGCCAAGTTCAGGTAGATACTTACGAGCGGATGACGATTGCCAGCTATTACTAGCGTAGCACCCGCTATGCCCAGCGCTTGCGCATAATCCTGCTTAAGATAGCATAAGTAAGATAGAGAATACAATGCAAAGAGTCTGGCTCCCTCGGAACAACAGGAGATAATTTCACGCGGAATCGGATCAATTTCTTCGCCCAGATGGAAAAAGACAGAAAATACGAAACGGTAAAGATCATAAAGTGCAGCAACGCGCCTATTCGCCGGATGCTGCACTTCTCGCTGTAGGGTTAGGAAGTCGTTCTGAGCAACCTCGATGTTGTTCTGAGCTACGTTATCCACAGCATGCACTAACAAAGCAAAACCGCGAATTTCGGGGTACAGACTGTTCATACAGCGCTCAGCCTCGACTGAGGATTCCTCATAACGCGCTTGTAAATAGAAGTGAGCCATTCTTGCGACTGCGTTTTCTTCCTCATCGGACAGCGACTCAATCGTCTCGTCATTAGAACCGCTGTCAGAAGGCAGATCGGGAAACAGATATTCCACAATGACTCTCGGACCTTCGCCGCGCTGCCATACAACCGGCAATTTATCCCCCGGTATGAGCCATCTGCAGTTTTTTTGACCCGCATTCTCCATACAATATTTCTCCAGCTACACATAGCAATCTGGATTAGCGTTTCTTAAGCTGCTTCAATCTTTCGGGCAAACAACTACTTTCATTTAATTACATTTTAACTCTAATCAGATACTGTTGTAAATATTTATTCAAAATGAAAGCGCGCAATTTCGCAGCCTTTCGTTCATTTATCGGTCGAGTAAAGCAAAAAATTACAAGTCAGCTGATTTTCATTTGCTGTTGCATTTTGTGTCGTGTAGAGCAGCACGGTATACTTTTTTACTAATAGGCGGGCGAGTATGTTTTTGTCGGTAAACAGGTAAACGCTTTATTGTCGGTAAATGGGTAAGTGCTTTTTTGTCGGTAAATGGGTAAGTGCTTTTTTGCCGGCAAACGGGTGATTTTATAAATCTACATTTTAGCTAGTATATATACTACATGATTGATCCGAAGCAGGTCTATCGCGCGAGAAAAGCAATAGACTGTATTGTTTTGTTTGCTAAAAAACGACGAGAGCATAAAGCAGATTCGCCGAGCAGATGACAAAAGCGGACAAATCGTGCCAATGGAGATATTCCTTGGAAGGATAGCTGGGTGGAATACGAGCTAAACGAACTGGACGAAAGGAAGAACAAGGAATGCCGCACAGCCGAGGCGGAATTGTTGGCTGAAATTCTGTCCCGAATGGACGAAAAACAGAAAAATGAGCAGAACAGCCTGTCTCACGGTGCCGGCAAAAGAGGTTCCGCCAGAACTCTTGATTTAAAGGAACTGTTCTATTACTTCCTTTCTAAACTGTACCTGATTTTCTTGGGTATGGTGCTTGGTGCGCTGTTGATGGGTCTTTATGCTTTCTACCGGGTGACGCCAATGTACATTGCCACATCCAAGCTGTTCATACCGGACACAATGGATCCCAACGTCATTATTGGCGATTACAAGGAAGTATTTAAAACATGGGAGATCCATCAGATGGTTAACGAAGAGCTCGGCACATACTACAACTATTCTGAGCTCCAGAGCATGATCACTGTGATGAACCCTGAAGACACGCGCGTCCTGTACATTCTGATCCGACATCCCGATCCCCGGAAAGCTGCTGCCATTGCCAACGCCTACACCGTCGCTGCCAAGCACTTTATTGTGCAGACCATGGGTACCAGCGAACCTAGAATCTTATCCACTGCGCTGGTACCCGGCATATCAAGTCGCATGAGGATCAGGTACTATGCGATTCGCGGCACTTTGCTGGGGGCGGTATTGACTTGCGGTCTGTTAGTGCTGGTCTTCCTGTTGGACAACCGCCCCAAATCACCGGAACACATTATGCGCTATGCTAACATACCCACGCTGGCGGTCTTCCCGGAAATCCCGAGTCTGTCTATAACGGAAAAACGTGGGAAGAAAGCGAGATGGATATGAATAAGTTGCACATCTCTCGCTTCCCTACATTAGATACTGCTTGTACCGAGACCATGAACACCTTATGTACCAACCTGTCCTGCTACGGTGCCGATGTGCGCGTAGTGCTCTTTACCAGTCGGTACGAAAAAGAAGGTAAGTCTAGCATCGCCATGAACGTGATGCGAACACTGGCAGGCTATGGCAAGCGCGTACTTCTAGTGGATGCCGATTTGCGATATTCCACGCTGGCAAAGAGCTGCCATTTCGATTTCCCCCAACAGAAGGCTTTCAGCCTTGCCCAGTATCTTGCCGGAATATGCACATTGGAGGACGCGGTTTATCAGACCAATCTGTCAGGAGCATACATCATGCCTTCCGGGTACGATGTATTGGATTCCATGCAACTGCTTGCATCATCCCGTTATAAAAAGATGATGTCCGTTCTGCGGGAACGGTTCGACATGGTACTGGTGGATTCACCCTCCGCAGGGGTTGTTGCGGACGCGTTAGAAATTGCAAAACACTGCGACGGCGCGATCATTGTTGTGAGGTACAACAGGGGGCGCGGACAAGATATCGCTGAGGTTGCCGCCAACATCACCAAGACAGGCTGCAAAGTGCTGGGCGCGGTGATAAATGGGGTCAACTTCAAATCTTTCCGCAACAGGAAGTATTACTACCGTTCCGAGCGCTATTCCGCGTATTACCGTCGCTATGACTTTGGAGTGTCCACTGAAAAAGCGGATAAAAGGTGAGAAGCGGCAAGAAGGCGAAACGAAAATGATTTGTCTGATGGATTTCGGGTGGCGACTCACCTGCACAGAAAAAGGCAAGAAAGCATGATTGCTGCGGAAGAAAGACAGATATCCATTGCCCAGTGGCACACGCTAGTACAGCGCGGTACCGTTTTGCCGATGTGCATTCCTCTGGAAGGCGACAGCATGCGCCCGCTGATTCGGCGGAACAGAGATCATATTATGATCGTTCCCTTGACGCGTCCGCTCAAGCTCGGCGATGTGGTTCTGTTTGAAAAGCCATCGGGAAGGTATGTCGCGCACCGGGTGCGACGGATCAATGACAGTTATATCCAGACCCAGGGCGACCGCTGTTGGAATCCGGACCCATGGGTAGCGCTCGCCGATGTGCTGGGGGTAGCTGTGATGGTAGAGCGGGACGGTCTGTACATCCCTCTGGATCGACCTCTTGCTCGGGCTCTGGGGCGTTTGTGGATGGCGTGGCTTCCCCTACGACGCGGCTACTGGAGATGCCGGGCACTGGCAGGAAAATGCCTGCAGAAAATGAGATGTAGGTGGTGACGGGCTATGCCTGAGAAAACGAAATGCATCGATCTTTCCTGCGGTCTGCTTGAAGTATTGCGTAATGCGGAAGCAGCGGGGCTGGATGCAGCCGGGATTGAGAAGGTATACAATGAGTACTTTTCTTTTTGGACGCGCAAAAAGGCTGTTCCATACCACGGTATGTTTGAACTGACGCCACTTTGTAATCTAAATTGCAAAATGTGCTATGTTCACCTGTTGCCGGAGCAGATGGGAGAACGCAGTCTTCTCCCGACTGAGGTTTNNAACGGCGATACTCACCAACGGGGTTTTGCTGGACGAAGAACGCCTCCGCTTTTTCCGCCAATATCCTCCCGCACTGATTCAAATCACGCTCTACGGATCCAACGAGGAGGAATACGAAAAAGTCTGCGGCGCACGCCGCTTTGAGACGGTACTTGCCAATATCGGTCACGCCAAGGAGGCGAAGCTTCCGCTTTATATCGCCATCACCCCCAACCGCTTTTTACCTGACGACGGAGAGGCACTGTTGCGACTGGTAGCCTCTTTAGATATTCCCTACAACATCAACTCCTGCCTGTTTACACCTCAACCCGGAACGGGAAGGGAAAATGACAGCGCGGATATGGAATTGGAGGCTTACATCCGGCTTTATGCGCTACGTGCTCAGTTGAACGGCGCATCGCTTACCTCCGTCGATCCGGCGGCTCTACCTGAGCCAGCCGGGAGGTCTGAGAAACAGGTGACCGGATTGCGTTGCGGTGCGGGGATGAACGCCTTCGCGATCCAGTGGGACGGCACAATGATTCCCTGTTCCTCGCTGTTTCATGTGCGGGAATATCCCTTACAAAACGGATTTGAAGCAGCGTGGAAGAGCCTGCACGAAGCAGCGTTTCGTTTTCCTATCCCGGCGGAATGCGAAGCGTGCAGATACAACAGTGTGTGTCCCGCATGCGCGGCGATCCATGCTCAAGATGCGCCGCTTGGTCATGCGTCCCTCCACCAGTGTATGCGCGCCCGGCGGCTAGTGGAAAGCGGACTTGTGCGCCTAAACGCACCAGAGTACAGTAATACCCCTCGATGAAACAATAAAGGAGGAATTAAGATGAAAAAGGCATACGAAAAACCTGAAGCGAAGAAAGTCAGCTTTCAGTATACCAATGTGGTTGCCACATCAGGCAGCTACTGCGACCAGGGCTGGACACAAATGACCACCCTTGATCCGTATGGTGACTGTAACAAGTGCCGCGAAAAGCTCATCTGGATTGGCTCTACTAATCCATTTTAACGCGTAATGAGGTTCTGCATCGCCGGGATCGCGGTAGACTCCATCCTGTCTTTGCCGTTAGTTTCCTTCCTTTCCTATACAGGCGGGAGGGAAGCTGACGTCCAAATCGCGCTTTCTTCCGTTTTCTGCCGGAATCAGGAAACGGAAAAAAGTCATTGCTCGGACGGCATAGCGGTCTATCCCCTTGTTAACCAAGGATGGCTTTTCGAAGATTGTTCCACAAGTCACCGGGTGCAAATCATTGCCCTCAAAGATTATGCTCACCTAAGTGTCTATGTGGATACGCCTTCTGCATATGAATCTCTGACGCGCCTTCTCCGCCTCCCTCTGGAATGCCGCTTCGTCCATGAAGGCGTCATCTCTCTCCACGCCGCCTGCGTGGAGGAAGGCGGTCGCGCGGTGTGCTTTACAGGAGATTCCGGAGTAGGCAAATCTACCCGTGCCCAGGCATGGATAGAAGCACTGGACGCGGAATTCATCAGCGGTGACCGCCCCGCCATCCGATTGGAGAAAGACAGCGGCATTGCCTGCGGCGTACCTTGGGACGGAAAAGAACAGATTTTCCGCAACGTGGAATATCCGCTTCACGCCATTCTGGAAGTTAGGCGTGCGCCCTTTACCCGGCTACGCAAGCTGAATACTGATCAGGCGTATCGCGTGCTGATCTGCCAGTGTTTCATCCCCATGTGGGATGGGGATACCGCGGCACTGGCGATGAGTAACGTCCGGCGGCTGAGCTACACCGTGCCTGTGTACCGGCTGTTCTGCGCCTCGGATACAGAAGCAGCATTGAAAACACATCGGGCACTATTTGAGTGTCCCGAAGAAATACAGGAGGAATTACCCGATATGAAGATAAGGGAAGGATTCACGTTACGCAGCGTGGCGGACGAACACATGGTGATCCCCACGGGCGAAAACATCAGCAAATTCGGCGGGGCTGTGGTGCTCAGCGACGTAGCGGCGTTCATTTTCGAACAGCTTAAGCAACCCATTTCACAAGAAGACCTGCTGGCATTGGTGCTGACCGAATTCGACGTGGACGAGGTTACCGCCGTTGCCGATCTGGACGCGCTACTTGCACAGTTCCGCGAATTGGAGCTGTTAGAGGAGTAATCGCAGGATGAAACTGCTGTTTCGGGAAATCTGGCAAAGCGACCGGCGTGCCTTTCGGACGATCCTAGGCTGGAACATAGGCGTATCAATCCTTGGCGGGATCGGCATTGTCATGCTCATTCCGCTTTTGAATATGCTCCAGATCGGTGACAGCCGTCTGCCTGCATGGTTTGTTGCGCTGGCATATCCGCTGCGCGTGGGATTACTGCTTGCTGCGTATGTGCTGCTGGTGACGGTGAAAGCGCTGCTTTCGCGCACTCTAGCCATTAAGGAAAATCACTTCCTTGAGGAAACGGGGCTGCGGCTAAGGGAAAAGCTGTATCATGCGGTGTCCGGCGCAAGCTGGGAAAGCCTGACCGCCCGGAAGGATAGCGATCTCATCAACCTATTTACAGTCCAGTGCGGGCAGGTGAGTTACGGCATAGGTGAAGTGATTCATCTGTTGGCAAGTCTTGTCTCCGCCTGCGTGCAGCTGGGCGTCGCGCTAATGATGAGCGTTCCCGTGACGGCGCTGGTGTGTGTGCTGGGCATTTGTATGCTGGCGGTATTCAGACCGTTACGTAAAAAATCCCGGGAATACGGGGAGGAAATGATACGCATCAGCCGTGAGTTTCATGCAGAGCTGCACAACCAGCTTGCCAGCGTCAAGGAGGTTCGCGCCTACGGCGTAGAGCAGGAGCACGCTTCGTTGTTTGAGAAGATCAGCGTCTCCTTCAAGACTGCTCGGATGAAGTACGTGCATCAAAGCACTGTGCCCGGCGTGGTGTATTCCGTTGCTGCCGCGTTGCTTATTGCGGGGGTCTATTTGGTGAGCACACTGGGCTTGCGAGTAGGAACTGACCGCCTCGTGGTGTTGGTGTACATTTTTGCACGGATCTGGCCGCTTTTCTCGAGTTTTCAGGGGCGGATTCAGGGAATCAACAGCTGCGTACCCGCCTACGAAAAGCTGAATGAAGCCCTTTCCAACTTGGTGACGAAGAATGAGACCGCTCCGATAACTGCGGCGGATTTTTCGGACTGGCGGGAAGCGACGTTTGATGACGTATATTTCGCTTATCGCGATTCAGAAGCGGAGACGCTTCAAGGCATGACCTTTGCTGTGCGGCGCGGAGAAATTATGGCGCTACTGGGGCGCAACGGCGCGGGCAAAACCACGGCGGTCAACCTGCTATTGGGTTTTCTACTGCCTAAATCCGGAGCAATCCAGATTGATGGCGAGGTACTGACGACTGCAAACATTCGTGCCTGGCGCAGGCAGGTGGGGTATGTACCTCAGGATCCATTGATCCTGAACGCCTCCGTGCGGGAAAATCTGACGCGGTTCCACCCCGGTGCGACAGAGGACGAGGTGATTTCTGCGCTGAAAGCAGCCATGGCGTGGGACTTTGTTACCCGTTTGCCCCAAGGATTGGATACGCCGCTTGGCGACCGAGGAATCCGCCTGTCCGGCGGTGAACGACAGCGACTTGTGCTTGCCCGGGTGCTGCTTGGAAAACCCAGCATGATCGTGTTGGATGAGGCCACCAATGAACTGGATTACGAGAGCGAGACAGCGTTTCACCAAATCATCAAAAACATGCGCGGGCACGCCGCCGTGGTGCTTATCGCCCATAAGTTGACCACCGTGCGCATGGCGGATCGCGCACTAGTGCTAGAGGACGGGATGGTGGTCGAGCAGGGAGAGATCGACGAGCTGACCAACAAAAAGGATAGCTATCTGGCGGGCATGGTCAGGATAGAGTGAATCCCCTCAGGTGAAAAGGAGAAAGAAAGGAGGCGGATTATGCGAACATCACAAAATAAAAACACTGCCGGAAGGGCAGCCAACGGACTGAATCACGAGGTTGAGCTGCGGCTGACGAAGCTGTTGAACATCTTTTTAGTCGCATTTTGCTTTTCCTACAGCTGGATTTTATATTATTCTCACCGGCTCATTCTGTCCCCTTCCCTGCTGCGGAGCATTGGGATCATCATTCTCTTTATTATTCTCTACTATTCCTTTTGCCGCGTATACGACGCTTTCCTCATTTCCTTCAAGCGTATTTCGGAACTGTTTTTCAGTCAATCGCTGGGCATTCTCATGGCAGACACCTTCATGTTTTTCACACTGTGGCTGATGAGCGATGGCTTTCCAAACCTTCTGCCCGCCCTGTTGACATTGGCAGTACAGCTGCTCTTAAGCCTGCTTTGGTGCAGGTATACGCACATGTGGTATTTTAGCCGCTTTTTGGGTCAGAGGACGGCCATTGTATATGACGAACGGTGCGGAATAGAGAAACTGCTTAACCAGTACGGGCTCAGCAAAAGATTTGACGTGCGGGTTGTCTGTACGATAGGAGAATGTCAGGATAGCGATATGACCATGTTGCACGAGATGGAGGCAGTGTTTCTCTGCGGTGTGCGCAGCCATGAGCGAAACCAGATTCTCAAACATTGTGTAACCAATGGTATCTGCGCCTATGTGATCCCGCGCATTGGCGATGTGATCATGAGCGGCGGTAAACAGATGCACCTATTCCATCTGCCATTGCTGCGGGTAGAGCGTTACAACCCGCCGCCGGAGTTTCTGTTTGTTAAGCGTTTGTTTGATATTGTCGCCAGCGCGACGGTCATCCTTCTGACAAGTCCCCTGATGCTTGTTTGCGCCATCGCGGTGAAAGTACAGGATGGCGGTCCCGTATTCTACCGTCAGTGCCGCCTGACAAAAGACGGCAGGGAGTTTACGATACTCAAATTCCGCAGCATGCGTATAGATGCGGAAACGGATGGCGTCGCCCGCCTCTCTACCGGCGAGGACGATGAGCGGATCACGACGGTGGGACGCTGTATTCGCGCATCCCGATTGGACGAATTGCCACAGCTGTTCAACATTCTGGAGGGCAGCATGAGCGTCGTCGGTCCCCGACCGGAGCGTCCGGAAATCGCGAAACAGTATGAGCGGGAACTGCCTGAATTCAAATTGCGGCTTCAGGCAAAGGCAGGTCTCACCGGCTACGCTCAGGTATACGGCAAGTACAATAGCGGTCCGTACGACAAGTTGCAGATGGATTTGATGTATATCGCCAACCCGAGCATTATTGAAGATTTAAAAATCATCTTCGCTACGATAAAGATTTTGTTCAGCAAGGACAGCACTGAAGGTGTCATGAAAGGATCTACTATCGCGAAGTCAAAGGTTTACCGTAAAACTACTGAAAAACATGAGCTAATCGGAAGTTAACTAGGAAAAGAGGATATATGCATGAAAGTCGCATATTGTACGGGGTTCTGGTGCACGAATATCGGAAACGGTTTTTTCAGTTTGGGAGTCGAGTATGTGCTTAAAAAGGTACTTGGCGACAAGAATGTTACCGTTGTCTCAGACCTGCAGACTTATACAACAAGTTATGGAAAGCGACTTTATATTGATAAGAATCAACTTGAGTATATTTCCGCGCTCGATGTAGATCATATTGTGCTGGCGGGACCTGTTATCTCAAAGTATTTTCTTGGTCTGTGGAAGGATATCCTCCTGAAGCTGAAGCAACGCGGAATCGGTTTTATCATCCTGAGTGCAGGTTCAATGAAACTGAATGAGACTGCCCGTGAAGAAATCAAGCAGTTCTTCAATACTTGTCCGCCATACATATTTTCATCACGTGATCAAACAGCGTTTGAGGAGTTTGGTCCTTACGCGGTGCATGCGTACAATGGCATTTGTTTTTCATTTTTTATACCCAACTGTTATACACCTGCCAGCTTGAAGGAAATGAGTCCGTATGTGGTGTACAACTTCGATAAGATTAGCGAACCGGAAATTTGGATAGACAAAGGAAGAAAGAAAAAAAGTTCTCATCAGTTTGAATTCGATGGCGATATTTACAAAATTGCTTATCCTAAATGCCTGACTGCGTTGTTGGCAAAGACGGATCGTTTCACGGATGCGCTAATCTATGTTATGAGCATTTTCCCGGCAAAAAAGCTGAGCGATATGCTAGGAAACCTTCAAATCATTCGTACTGATCATCGATTTCATCCGCACTTCCGTAGGAAAATCTATCAGCAGAAAAACTCGTTTGTCGCAGATCTTCCATATGGTTATCTGAACCTTTATGCCAACGCCGAGTTTACATTGTCTGATCGTATCCATGCATGTGCAGTAACATTGGCATTTGGGCATAGTGCCATGCTTTTTGCTAAAACGGACCGTCATGGGTTGTTGGACCGTGTAGGCGCGGAGAATATCTGTAACCGTCTCGTTAAACTCGATATGCCCCGACTGGAAGAAGAAAAGAAGAATCAGATCGACTGGCTGAGGATGATTCTTTCTTAAGCGGTTGCTATGGGAGTTCAGATGATCGATGGGATTCTTAAAATGCATGTCTTTTGGAAACTGAAAGGCGGTACTAGAACGTGAAGATGCTCTATATAAAGCATCGTTCCGGCAAAGTAATGAATAACTTTGCTATATCTGCAATTTTGGCAGCAAAAGAACTGGGGGTTGATTTTACCATTGCGAATAACATGTCAATGGCTGATAAAGAGCATTTTGCGCAAGTATGCGAGCAATACGGAATTCAAATGGTTCACGTTGATTTTGATCGCAACCCACTGGGGAAAAGCAATTTTTTGGCTAGAAAGCAGTTGTTAAAACTGATGGCAAAGGAAAAATATGACATTGTCCATTGCAACACACCGAGTGGAGGCGTAGTAGGCAGGATTGCTGCCGCACAAGCAAAAATACCTAGAGTTATCTATATGGCACATGGCTTCCATTTTTGGAAGGGAGCGCCGCTAATAAACTGGCTGCTTTACTATCCGATAGAACGCATTTTAGCTCGTTTTACAGATCGGCTCATAACGATCAATCGTGAAGACTATGTCCGTGCTAAGCGTTTCCACTATAAAAAAGGCGGACGCGCGACATATGTTCCCGGTGTTGGGATCGTCGCGAAGAAATTCGAGCCAAACGCAGAAGAACGCGCAAAGACGAGGAAAGCACTTGGTATTAAGGAAGACGAGGTCGTTCTCCTTTCCGTTGGCGAGATCAATCAGAACAAAAATCACAAGGTGGTTCTTAAAGCGCTAGAGAAGATTGGAAGAAAAGATATCCGTTATGTGATTTGTGGTATAGGTCCCTTAATGGAAACAAATCAGCATCTCGCTGAATCCCTGGGAATTGGGGATCAGGTGATATTTGCCGGATTTCGAACAGATATCGACAAGTTTTATCAGGCAGCTGATGTTTTTGTGATTTCATCTTTTCGGGAAGGCTTACCGGTCTCCCTTATGGAGGCAATGTCAGCAGATCTTCCTTGTATCGCAAGCAGAATCCGCGGCAACGTCGATTTGTTGAGCGACAGTCAGCTTTTGTTTGAACCCCGGGATGTGAATGGCTTATGCCGCGCATTGATGAAAGTGACCGACAAAAACATTGCCGCAGAAGAAGTCAGGAAAAACTTCCAAACCCTGCCGCGTTTTTCGTTGGATGAAGCAGTAAAAGCGATGAAACAAATCTATGCCGATGTGATCAGCGAGTTGTCCGCTACCGGCTGAGATAAGGATAAAAGCATGAATTTGAGATTTTGCACCCGCGCACTTGGTCGATTGTGCGAAAAGAAGGACTCGAGATATGTTTTGAAGTGAAGGTTTGCGGGAGCGAAAGTGGAATGGCGCTTTGGAATAAAATGAAGGTCTTGTCGGTAAAGGCGTTTGTAGGTGGCAAGTGGAAAGTTGCCTATCGATTGCGTCGTGACCCTGAGGGTCAGTACCAGCTTGTTGATACACCGGTTGACACATGGATTGCAGATCCCTTCATTTATGAAGCCGATGGAGAACACTATCTCTTTGTTGAGTTGTTTGACAACAAAGCAAACAAGGCATGTATTGCTTACTATCAGTTCATCAACGGTAAGCCGGTATATCAGGATAAGATCATTGAACAGCCATATCATATGAGCTATCCTTGCGTGTTTGAGCATCAGGGAGCGCACTATATGATTCCTGAAACTTCTGCGAATCGAACCATCGATCTCTACAGGGCGAGCGAATTTCCAAAGCAGTGGGAAAAAGTGGCGTGCCTTGCCTCAGGCACAAGATATATGGATACGACCGTGCTGAAGCGGGGGGATATGTATTTCGCGGTCAGCTACCGGAAGACTCGTCGCGATTGGCGCCTGGACGTGTTTGATCTTGACATGAATCAAATGAAAATGTCTTTGACCGGATCGATAGTTTATACGACCAATATCGGTCGTCCGGCAGGAAATTTTATTCATGAAAAGGGATTGATACGTCCCGCTCAGAATTGTGCGCAGAAGTATGGCGAAGGATTGATCCTCTACAAAGTGGATTGCTTCAACAGCAAAGGGTATGAAGAACATGAAATTGAACGAATGAAAGCTGAAAGCATCCCAATGGAAGTCAAGCCTGATCGGATCCATACATACAATCGCAACAGCGTCTATGAGTGCGTCGATGTATACCTTGAGAAGTTTGATCCGTTTCATGGCGTTAAAACGCTGTGGCGTGCTTACTTGCGGCAGTTATTAAAGAAGACAAAGCGTGTTGGAACTTGATAAAAACGTTGATTGATGCTTGCTTAGTGAAGTCATGTCTTTTCCTCAGCGTATGTCTTTGGTGGATACACACTCCTGGAATAATAGGCGATATCAGAGCGCTATAAAAAGAAAGAAATCAAATGAGAGTGATCTTGATCAGGTCAAATGCGGTTATGCCGGATCCGCCAGTTGAGAAAATGGCAAACGTGCTATTAAGCAATGGACACGAGGTAAAAATCCTCGCGTGGGATCGCGATGCCAACTACCGGGAGAAAACCTCGCGCATACAATTGGCAAATCATGAAACAGATATTATCCATTTTGGCATTCCTGCAGAATACAGTGGTGGAGTCAAAAAAAACTTCAAGGCGATGTTGCTGTTTCAGTATAGGATCATTCGCTGGTTGTTCTGCCATCGCAAGGAATACGATATGGCGCATGCGTTTGATTTTGAAACCGGGTTTGCTTCGATGCTCTGCAGCAGAGTGCTCGGGAAGAAGTTTGTCTACCATGTTCTGGATTACTTTATTGAAGGACATCTACTATCCATTCAAGCACTTAATCCCATCATCGAGTTTTTTGAGATTCGAGTGATTAATGCTGCGGCTGTTACCATCATCTGCACCGAAAAGCGAAAGGAGCAAATAAGCAAAGCGTCGCCAAAAAAGTTGTATGTGATACACAACACACCGGACGCGATGCAACAACTGGACGAGTCCTTCGTTCTCAAAAGCAGTAGCGCCAAAACAAAAATTGCATTTGTAGGTGTGCTTGCCAGAATGCGACTTTTGAAGGAAACCGTGGAAGCCATTTCCCAGATGGACGATGTTGAGATGCACATTGGCGGCTTTGGTGAATTTGAAGCCTGGATTCAAGATGCTGCGAATCGCCACGAAAACATCTTCTATTACGGAAAACTGCAATACTGCGCAACGCTGGCACTTGAAAAGCAGTGTGACATCATGGTAGCTACCTATGATCCCTCGATTCGCAACCACAAATATTCCGCGCCAAATAAGTTCTATGAATCACTTATGCTTGGAAAGCCGATCATTATGGCACTTGACACCGGATTTGATGATGTGATTCTTGAAAATGATATCGGGGTGCTTACAGAGTACAGTAAGGATGGCATCACGTTGGCCATTAAAGAACTTGTTCAACGAACGCCAGAGTGGCACGCCATGGGTCTTCGCGCAAAGTCACTATATGATTCAAAGTATTCTTGGAATACCATGGCGGAACGAATCCGCAGTATATATGAGGAGTTATAAAGAGGTCGGTCTTATTCAGACCGATGGAAACCGATTGATGCAACAGAGCGTGAAGAGCAGAGTGCACGGGCAATTTTTCTATAAAGGTAGGAATACGTGGTGAAGAAAAAGGTTCTGTCAGTATTTGGTACCCGACCGGAAGCAATTAAGATGTGCCCGCTGGTCAATGAACTAAAGAAAAGAAGTGGGTTTCAGACAGTTGTTTGTGTCACCGGACAGCACAGGCAGATGTTGGATATGGTGCTGGATACGTTTGGCGTCGTCCCGGATTATGACCTTTCCATTATGAAGGAGAAGCAGACTCTTTTTGATGTGACGATCAACATACTTGAACGAATCAAAGCCGTATTGAAAGCCGAAAAGCCGGATGTGGTATTGGTACACGGTGACACTTCCACTACTTTTGTAACTGCGCTGGCATGCTTTTATCTGCAGATCCCGGTCGGTCACGTGGAAGCAGGTCTTCGCACCTACAATCTCTATAGTCCCTACCCTGAAGAATTCAACCGCCAAGCAGTATCGATCATTGCAAAATACAATTTTGCTCCTACGGAATTGTCCAAGAACAATCTGTTGCGCGAAGGCAAAAAAGCAAGCTCCATCTACGTCACGGGGAATACGGCGATCGACGCGCTTCAGACCACAGTGCGTTCTGATTATTCACACCCTGATTTGGAGTGGGCCTCGGATAGCCGTTTGATTTTAATCACTGCGCACCGCCGTGAGAACTTGGGGCAACCGATGCGGCGCATATTCCGTGCAATCCGCAGAGTGATGGATGAGCATCCGGATGTCAAGGCTATTTACCCGATTCATCTGAATCCAATCGTACGTCAGGCTACTGATGAATTGGGCAACTATGAACGCATTCGCATGATTGAACCTTTGGATGTATTGGACTTCCATAACTTTATTGCACGTAGTTACCTTGTTCTTACGGATAGCGGCGGTATTCAGGAGGAAGCACCCTCCCTTGGCAAGCCTGTTCTTGTATTGCGGGATACGACCGAACGTCCGGAGGGCATCGAAGCAGGCACGCTGAGGCTGGTGGGAACAAGTGAAGAAGCGATCTATCGCGAATTCAATATCCTCTTAGATGATCAGCGGGCATATGATGCGATGGCACAAGCTTCAAATCCATATGGTGATGGTCACGCTAGTGAGCGGATAGCAGATATCCTTCAAAACCAACTGAGTGTATCACTTGACCAAAAAGTATGTGAGGGAGAAGAAAGATGATCATTACAAAAACGCCATTTCGAATGTCATTCTTTGGTGGCGGAACAGATATCTATAGTTTCTTCAGCGAGCATAGAGGCGCCGTACTGTCAACGACATTCGACAAGTATTGCTATGTCAATGTTCGTCACCTGCCGCCATTCTTTGAATACAAAACAGAATTGTCGTATGCAAAAACTGAACGTGTTTGTAAGACGGAGGATATTGAACATCCTGCCATCCGCAATGCAATGCAGATGCTCGACATGAGGGAGATCAGGCTCACTTATGAAGCGGATCTTCCAGCAAGGTCGGGCCTTGGAACAAGCAGTTCTTTTGCAGTCGGCATGTTAAATGCCTTTTATGCCCTGAAAGGTAAATATGCCGATAAGCGCAAATTGGCAAATGAAGCGATCTATTTGGAACGAGTGCTGTGCCAAGAAGCTGGAGGATGGCAGGATCAGATTGCTGCCGCCTTTGGCGGCTTGAATCGTATTAACTTTTATGCTGGCGGATATGAGGTTTTTCCGATTATCATTTCCCCTAAACGGAAGAAACAGCTCAACGATAACCTGATGATGTTTTTTACCGGGTTTACCCGCCTTTCTTCTGAAATGCATAAGGTGAATCATGTAACGGCAAAGAATAAGACTGCACAGCTACTGGAAATGCTGGCTCTCGTTGACGATGCTGAAAAGGTGCTGGTAGACAGCAAGTCGAATCTGGATGAGTTTGGACGTTTGCTGGATCATACATGGAAATTAAAGCGTCAGACTGGACCCCAGATTTCCACGAACTGGATTGACGAACTCTATGAAAGAGGTATCAAAGCAGGAGCACTGGGTGGCAAACTGCTTGGTGCAGGCGGTGGTGGTTTCATGGTCTTCTACGCCACTCCGGACAAGCAGCCCGCAGTACATGAGGCGATGCAGAGTTTGCTCCATGTACCGTTTAAATTTGAAAATGGTGGTACGCGCGTCATCCACTATACACCGGAGCACATTGAATTGACTTGAAAGGGTTTATGCTATGAAAACAGTCATGATGGCAGGAGGAAAAGGTACGAGAATTACTTCTGTTGCCAGTGATATACCTAAGCCAATGATTTCTATCGAAGGGAAACCGGTTCTTGAACGAGGAATTGAATGCCTGCGCAATCAAGGATTCACGGATATCATCATAACGGTTGGCCATCTTGGAGATATCATACAAAACTACTTCGGTGATGGCGGCAAGATATCACCTGCCACAGGAAAATCTTTTGGTGTGCATATCGAGTATTTTGTCGAAGATACTCCTTTAGGTAATGCCGGCGCGCTCTTTCAGATTAAAGATAAGCTCACAGAGGACTTTCTTCTGTTGAATGCCGATGCGCTTTTTGATATAGATTTTACTCGCTTTGTGGAACATCATAGACAGCATGGCGGTTTAGCCACCCTGTTTACACATCCCAATGACCATCCTTACGACAGCAGCCTGATTATTGCTGACAATCATGGAGCCGTATTACAGTGGCTTACCAAGGAAGATCTTCGTCCAAGATACTATAGAAACCGCGTGAATGCCGGTTTGCATGTGCTTTCTCCCAAACTTCTGGAACAGAATATCACAACGTCAAAGATTGACTTGGACCGTCAACTTCTGAAACCTTTGGCTGGTTCGGGCACGATGTTTGTTTATGATAGCCCGGAGTATGTCAAGGATATGGGTACACCTGAGCGTTATGAGGAGGTGTGTCGCGATTATAGAATTGGCAAGGTCACGGGGAGAAACTTGAAGAATAAGCAGAAAGCGGTATTCCTCGATCGAGATGGTACCGTTAATCGCTATGTCGGTTTTCTGCGGAACATTGATGAGTTCGAGCTTTTGCCAGGTGTAGCCGAGGGCGTTCGGAAAATCAACCAGTCCGGCTATCTTGCTATTGTTGTGACGAATCAGCCCGTGATTGCACGAGGCGAGGTAACATACGCACAGTTGCAGGAAATCCATAACAAGATGGAAACCTTGCTGGGATGTGAAGGTGCGTATCTTGATGCAGTTTACTATTGTCCTCATCATCCGCATAAGGGTTATGAGGGTGAAATAAGCGAGTTAAAGATTGAGTGCGATTGCCGGAAACCGAAGCCGGGAATGTTGCTACAGGCAGCGCAGGATTTCAATATTGATCTCACTCAGTCTTGGATGATAGGAGACAGCAAGCATGACATCGTCGCCGGACGAAATGCCGGATGTCGTACAGCACTGGTCGGTGCCGATTTAATGGGTCAGGATATTACAGTCAATGGTGTCTTGGATTTTGTTCACGCAACTCTCTGATCGAAGTGGTAACGATCTTCTTCATGAGTATCGTTTCGGCTAAATGCTGGAGGTTTAACCATGTACGACTACCATAAACACATCAATTTGCTTATCGAACGGTACCCCGTCCTTGAAACAGAGAGACATGCCATTGAACAGGCATATCTCGTGATTGAAGCCTGCTATCAAAATGGAGGCAAACTATTGATTGCAGGCAATGGCGGTTCAGCTGCTGATGCTGAGCATATTGTCGGCGAACTGATGAAGAGTTTCGTTTTAAAGCGCAAGCTGGATCAGGGTTTCGTTGACAAGCTGATTGAAATTGATGCTGAAATGGGTGAGGTGCTTTCTGAGAATCTTCAGGGTGCTTTGCCGGCAATTGCATTGGACGGGCATTATGCGCTGAGCACAGCATACATGAATGACTGTGAACCCCTTTTGTGTTTTGCTCAGCAGGTAAACGGTTATGGCAGAGCTGGAGATGTCTTTATCGGCATTTCCACAAGCGGCAACAGTAAGAACGTACTGTATGCAGCGACTGTCGCAAAGGCTAGGGGGATGAAGGTTGTCGGCTTGACAGGAGCCAAGGAAAGTAATCTGTCAACGCTTTCAGATGTATGCATCAAAGCTCCTTCTACTGAAACCTATGTGATTCAGGAATACCATCTGCCGATCTATCACGCGTTGTGCTTGATGATTGAGGAACGCTTCTTTGGTGTGTGGCGATGAAGGATGTGGTCTGCTAATGCGAATCGTATGCCGATATGCGGAGCAGTGCTGAAAGGTATGTGCATACATTATCGTGGAATGTGTTGGCGCAATAATTGATTCAGGTGTTTTCGGACTGACAGGCAGAAGTGTTTCAGTCTTTTTGGGTTAGGTTGATTGATATGAAAATCTGGGTATATGAAAACAGCGAAGGGTTTACATCATATTCAGCTCCTTTGTGCGAAGCATTGACACAGCATACGGACATAGATGTCAGTCTAATGACAGTCCGGAATAATCCGATGCCTTTATCGGATATTCAAACGCTTCAGGTTCTGCATTCCTTTGATTCGAAGATTGAGAAAAAGAATACGCTCAAGTGGGTATTCAACCGTGTCTGGATTTCGCTCATCAATATACTCAAGCGAAATCATCTCGTTCGAAAGCACAAGCCGGATATTCTTTCCATCCAAGAGACTATTCCTATTATCGATCAGTTTTTTTTGTCACGCCTAAAACGACATTGCAGGCTTGTCTATACTGCGCATGATGTCATTCCGCCGAATAAATCACGCTTTTGGACTATGAAGTCATTGAACAGGCTCTATCAAGCGGTTGATAGGATCATCGTTCATTCCGAAACAAATAAAGAGCAACTAATCGATAAGTTCGGTGTTGCATCGGAAAAGATAGATGTGATTCACCATGGTTTGAAAACTGGATATGAGCAACTGGATCGCAGCTTATGTCGTCAAGCCGTTGGCGTTGATGACGACACGCCGATCATTCTTTTCTACGGCAGCATTCGCGAGCAGAAGGGCTTGGATGATTTGATCCGGGCGCTGAATGGATTACATTGCCAATTGGTCATTGCCGGCGCGATACCTCACGGGGAGAGTTTTGAGCAGTATGATGCGCTGATACAGCAAACGAACATCAGCGTTTACAAAATAATCGACTATGTCAGCGATGAACAGACCAATTCTTTGTTTCAAGCGGCAGATATTGTAGCACTGCCATATAAATACTTTTATTCGCAAAGTGGCGTATTTATGCAGGCAATTCAGTATGGAAAATACATTCTGGCGACAGATGTGAGTTCTTTCGGGGAATATGTCAGAAAGTGGAGACTGGGTTGTTTGTGTGAACCGGAGAATATAGAAAGCATCCGTTCTGCGGTAGTGGAGTTATGCCAATGGATTCGCACAGGTGCGGTAAATGAATTTGCTGATGAGGCGAGGGAAGAAAACTCATGGGAAAGATCAGCGGAGCTTCACATCAAGGTATTTGAAAGAGAGTTGAACAGGAGTAATGATGGAAAACGCTGAACTGCGGAGAGCCACAGGCAATATATTTGCCGAAATTTGCGCAGCGTTATTGACGGCATATATTCATTGGAGCTATATCGTAGTAGTCAATAACAGGCTGTTACTGATGTTGATCTTCGCTTTTGCCATGTTCAACTTTCTGCTCAAAGATGACAGGCTGGTTCGATGGGATCCATATCAGACTGTGTTTCTTGTATTGATTCTTTACTGTTGCATTGGCACGGCGTACTCGCAAAATATGGCAGCAGGTGAACGCTTTTTGTTACAGCTGATTCTGGCGTTTGGCATCCATCTGATTACGCGAGATGACTCGCCTTTTTTGAAAATAGCCCTTCGATGGATAAGTATATCCGGTGTATTAACAGTCGTCGCAATCTTGCTTCAAGTTGCCTTTCCTGAGCAAATGCTGAAGATATGTGCCACGCTTGTGAAACCGGAAGCATATGCGATGACGGCGGAATTGTATTCTTATGGTTATTATTCCGGATTGAGCGGTTTTAACTGTATAGCAGGCTTTCATGCGGCGGCGCTGATGGGTATCTGTTTCGTTATTGGACTGAAGACTACAAGTGTGTCAAAGCGAATTGTCAATTATGTGATAGCGGCATTGAGCTTGTTTGCCCTCGTTGCAACGCAAAAAAGAGGTGTGCTAATTGCATCGATTATTGCGGCATTTGTTACATCAGTTCATTATTTCTGGAGCCGGCGCAACATGAAGAAGCTGATGCAGATGGTGATTATTTTTTGTGTAATTGCATTACTGCTGTATGCAGTGATGACAAATACGGAGTCTGGTCAGAAGATGCTCGAACGCTTTACTGAATCTGATGATATTAGCAGCGGACGTTTTGGTCATTATCAGTATATTTTTTCTAGCAGTGAAGACTCATTGCTTTTTGGTCACGGAACAGGTTCTTTGATGGTTGGTCTTAACAATGATGCTCATAATATATATCTGCAGATTCTTTATGACCATGGAATTTTGGGATTGATGGTTTATCTTGTGTTTTTTGTGATGCCATTGGTTTTCTGCATGAAAAAAGTTCGGCAAGGTGATGCGTCTGAATTTCTGTTAATCTCCATGTTTCTTCAGGTTCTGTTTCTTTTCTATGGACTGACGGGAAACCCCTTATATGATTATTGCTTGTTCATGTTCTATCTCTTGTCAGTTTCGATGATGAATGTGCGGAAGGAGGAGATAAGACACACATGAAGAAAAAGGTTGGAATCATGACTTTCCATCGTGCAATCAATTACGGTGCTGTATTGCAGGCGTATGCACTTAACCGAAAATTAAATGAACTGGGATTTGATTGCACCACCATAGATTATGCCTGTGAGGCAGTTGATATCCAATACCGATATCGAGGGCGCAGGACATGTACATCGTGGAAAAATTTTGTGGCACACAATCTAACATGTCTGCTTCACCGGAAAAAGAAAGAACGGATGGAATCGTTCCGCAAAAAGATTCCGCAATCACCAAAGTGTGATCAACAGACGATAGCGGAAGTAGCAGCGGAATACGAGATCCTTGTCACAGGCAGCGACCAAGTATTTAATCCGGAATGCCACCGAGACGACCCCGCATACTATCTTAACTTTGCAAAAGAGCAGAAAAAGGTAGCCTACGCTGCAAGCTTAGGATCTGTTGCGTCTTTCATGAATAGCCGGTTGAATACAACCGCACTTCTGTCTGACTTTACCAAGTTGTCTTTTAGAGAAGCTGATGCAACAGAACATATCTCAAATCAACTTGCTAGGAAATGTCAAACGCTTGTCGATCCGATCTGGCTTCTGTCCAAAGATGAATGGTGCGAGGTGACCGGTAAGAAAAAACTGAATCAGTTCATTTTTGTGTACAACTTGATGGATTATTCATATATGCGCGCGTTTGTTAAAAAGCTGCGTCAATTAACCGGTTATCATGTGGTAGCGGCAAGCAGAACAATCATGGGTGACGCGATGTACGCCGGATGTGCTCGAAACGTATCCAATTGCTCGCCAGAGGATTTTCTAGCATTTATTCGTGATGCACAGTATGTAGTTACGGACTCGTTTCACGGCGCATCCTTTTCCATTTTAATGCAGAGACCGTTTTTTGCCGCGCTCAACCCAGCATCCCAGAATACAAACTCTCGTATTTCGAATGTTCTAAAAACTGCCGGGTTGGAAAGCAGGAGTATCACGAGAGAAAGTGTTCCGCATATGGACTGCGATATAGATTGGAACCATGTCGATAAGAACATGAGTCAACAGATTCAAGAGTCGATTCACTTTCTAATGGATCTTGACAAATCTGAGGTGTGACGTTTGCACTGGTGAGGCGGTATTAAGTTATGGACGATGAAGCATGACCCACAAAGCAAATTCGTTTGAAGTGAGGAGGTATTGGTAGTTTGTGTAATGATCAAAGCCAAACGAGCGAAACGTTGAAATCAGGTAAGAATAATTCGTATCTAAGAAAGTTGCTCACGGATACGGGACTCTTTGCACTCAGCAGCTTTGGGTCGAGATTTCTTGTCTTTTTTCTTGCACCGCTCTATACCTATGTTCTGTCAACCGAGCAATTCGGAACAGTTGATTTGCTTCAGACAACCGTAATCTTTCTTTATCCTTTGTTGACCCTGTCCATTTCGGAAGCTGTTTTACGTTTTGCAATGGATGAAGATTCTGATCCCAGACAGGTATTGAGTATCGGGCTTTTGTTTGTCGTTGCCTCCAGCGTATTATTAGTATGTCTCTATCCTGTGGGCATTCGGATCTTGCCAGAACTGCAACCATATTGGGGAGCATTTGTGGGTTATTATTTTCTCTATAATTTACAGGATTGCTATGGAAATTATGTAAAGGCAATTGGAAAAACCAAGGTCTTTGCAGTGACGGGATTGCTACATACATGCATTCTGCTTCTGTGTAGCATTGCATTTCTTCTTGGCTTCCGTTGGGGATTGAATGGATATATTGCGAGTTTGCTGATTAGTACAGCGTGTTCGGTAGTATATCTCATCGTTGCCGGTGGTCTTTATAAAGTGGGAGTTCACTTGCCCCTAGAATGCCGTTTAATAAAGAATATGCTTTTGTATAGTCTGCCTCTGATTCCATCGCTGATATCATGGTCAGTCAATACAAACATTAGCAAGTACATGATTATTTCACTCTATGGTATAGGGGCGAGCGGCATATATGCTATCGCAAATAAAATCCCCATCGTCATGACGATGGTGCTGAATGTATTTCTCCAAGCATGGCAGCTCAATGCAATTTCTATCCGAAATACTGAGGGTGAAGAAATCTATTATAACAAGGTATATTCTGCGACAAAGACGATTTGTCTGGTTATGTGTTTGCTACTGATACCTTTTTCACAGTTGCTGACAAAGCTCTTGTTCGCACCTGCCTACCACGAGGCGTGGCGCTATGTGCCCATGTTGATTATTGCGGCGATGTATTCGGCATTGAGCGGCTTTATTGCGGCGCCATTCCGAGCATACAAAAATTCAATGGGACTGTTTTCTTCGGTCGCCATAGGTGCAATAGTCAATATTTTGTTGAATGCGTTTCTTTTATCCGTTTGGAATGTAGAAGGAGCTGCAGTAGCCACGGCACTAAGTTTTATTATTGTCTGGTTCATTAGAATCAATACAGTGCAAAAGCATGTCAAAATACATCGTCATGTTAAGGATGTTGCTGTCTGTATCATTCTACTTGCCATGTCTACAATATTGATGCTGGAAATAAAGTATGCCTATGTGGTGTATGTGGCTGGAAGTGTCGCATGTTTGATTCTTGTTTGGAAAGATGTTTTACAATTGGCAGATACGTGCAACAAGCTTTTGAGAAAAATGCTTGATAGGACACACCGTGATGTTGCTTGACATGGGTTTCGCTTTTTTAGTTTTGGGTCGATTTACATGTTATCATTAACCATTAATTTAGCTAATGAGACCGCAAATTCAGACAATCAGGAGCTTGAAGAAAGCCATTCACAGGCAAGTAACATAAAGGAATGGTTTCTTGAAGTCATGAAAGTTAATTTCTGCTGTGGTGGCGGGAATGCACACGGAGGCGTGGGATGTCCTCGATAACTGAACGAGAAAATGTCTTGTTATCGTTACTGGGCTATGAGATGTTCCAGCAAAAACTGCAGATTGATGCTGTGGTTGTGGACTGGATGTCAGTACTTGACGAGGGAACGCGCCACGCTGTAACATCGCTGCTCTATCCCGGGATGAGACAGACGGCGGAGGTACCGGAGACGGTATTGGCAAAGGCACGGGGCGCTGCAATTGCCGCAGCGGAAGCATCGGAGCATATGCTGAACAGCCAGCGGGCAGTACTGACCCTGCTTCAGGAAAGGGATATCCCCTGCGCAGTTCTGAAAGGTACAAGCATTGCTCTGCATTATCCTCATCCTGAACTGAGAATTCCTGGCGACATTGATCTTTTAGTAGAGAGAGAAAGAATTCAGGAGACCTGTATCGCACTGGAGGAGGACGGCTTTGCGCCGGCTCTTGCAGATGCAAGGCATCGGTGTTTTCAAAAACAGGAGCTTTGGGTAGAAGTGCACCCGATGGTCTCCTTGTTTCCAGACAGCGAAAAAGGGATCTTCACAAAGGAGTTCATGCTCGGTGCGCTTCAACACGTACAAACGGTCAAGATTGCCGGCATTTCCTTTCCCATGCTGACAGGTATGTACCAAATTATCTCGTTACTATCACATATGGAACGTCATTTTTCGGCCGCAGGTATCGGACTCCGGCAACTATGCGACTGGGCAATCACAGTACACGCTCATCGAGAAGAAATTGGAGAGGCAGAACTGGCGCTGCTGGACCGTTGCGGATTGCAATACTTTGCAAAAATCGCAACAAGAGTATGCGAGAAATACTTGGGACTTCCGCCTTGCGAATGGAGTGCGGATGCACCCGATGCTACGGTAGATGCGCTGATGTACGACATACTGGTTAGTGGCAATTTCCAATCGCAAAACCAGAGACCATTTTGGGGCATACTTACTTGGGGCGTACAAGCAGATTCAGACAAAGTCGCGAACAGCACAAAAAGTTCCACGTTGCGGAGCTATAGCCGATACATCCGTCGTCGCATCCAGTACGATTTCCCTTGGGCAAAAAGCAGACTCTGGATTGCCTTTTTTGGCTTGTTTTATCCATTCCGTTGGATTGTATTGAGGTTGCTGGGAAAGCGCAAAAAAGTGAATCTGTCGCGAGCCATCCGCTACGCGCGGAGGAGAGAAAAACTTCTCCGGGAATTGAAATTGTATAAATGAGCTCTGCACAAGGATTAACACAGTCTCAAAAAAGGTCAATTATCCATCGCTTGAATCCCTGATATAATCGAACTAGCTCAACCAAGTGAGCGAACGAAAATAGGAAATTCTTTAATGGATTCCATTGAGGTCTAAAGAGCGGGAGGTAAAATAATGAAATTATTTAGAATCGCCCTAAGAGTGCCAGATATGCCTGAAACAAATTACGATCCGCCGTATCTTCTATTCTTTATCATTTTCATTGTTTTTCTAGTATCTCTTGCGATAGTCATTTTAATGACTATCGTTTATTGGAAACTATTCAAGAAAGCCGGAGAAAAAGGTTGGAAAGCTTTAATTCCCATTTATGGGGAATGGGTTAGATACAAAATTACATTGAATAATCCTGATCTTCTTTTCGTTCTATCTTTGATTCCCGGCATTGGTCTGATTCCGATCATTTATGTCAATTATCAGTTCGCCTATAGATATTCCAGAGATAGAGCAATAGGGGTTTTCTACTGCTTGTTTCCACTCATTGTAGGACCAATGCTTGCTTTTGGTCGTACTTTTGTATACACACCACCCTCAACTGACAATACCCAGAAAATGTACCAGTAGAAAAATGAAAGACCGGATCTAAAACCAGAATAAATCCCTCGTATGGTGACCCGTACGAGAATTAACGACGAAAAGCCGGCGTAAAAATTTGCGTCGGCTTTTCGTCGGTTTCGTGGTATAATCAATCAGGGGGTGATAACGATGAAAGAAAGCAAGATCTTAGAGTTTAAAGAAATAGTCGATAATACATTCATAAAGACAGTATCCGCCTTTGCTAATTTTAATACCGGCCAAATTATTTTCGGCATTAACGATCATGGGGAGGCAGTAGGAATAAAGAATCCTGACGCCGTTTGCCTTAATATCGAAAATAAAATAAACGACTTGATAAAACCCAAGCCTGATTTTTCATTCAGCATTAATTGGAACACTAACTTAATCACTTTAACGGTGAATGAAGGGATCTTTAAGCCTTATCTGTATAGAGGAAAGGCTTATAGAAGAAGCGGCACCTCAACAGTTGAAGTTGACCAAATTGAGCTTAAAAGGCTGATTCTATTAGGAGAAAATCTATATTTTGAGCAACTCCCCATCGATGACAAAGATCTCAGTTTTCAGTATCTCTTTTCAGAGCTTAGAGAGAAGTTAGCCATTGGGGATTGTACAAAGGATGTTCTCAAAACTTTAGGGTTATTGAACACTGACGATAAGTATAACAATGCTGCTGCCCTTCTGTCAGATAAAAACACATTTCCCGGAATTGACATTATTAAGTTCGGCTCCACTATAAATGACATCATGTATAGAGACACAATCAACAATGTATCTGTTTTGGAACAACTTAATCGTGCTGAAGAAATATATAGAAACTACTACATGGTAGAAAAAATACAGGGGATGAGAAGAGAAAAGTTTTTTTTAGTACCCTTAGAAGCCTTTAGGGAAACTGTTGCAAATGCATTAGTGCATAGAACTTGGGATATTGGCGCAAATATAAGAATTGCGATGTATGACGATCAAATTGAGGTGTATTCACCGGGTGGTTTACCTGCAGGTTTAAGTGAAAAAGAATACCTAAACGGGTTTGTATCCAATCTAAGGAATCCAATCACAGCAAATGTATTTTTCAGATTAGGGATTATCGAGAAGTTTGGAACCGGCATCATGAGGATTAAAGAATCTTACAGGGGTATAAATCATCAGCCTTCATTTAATGTTCAGGAAAATAGCGTTGTGACTGTTTTGCCCTGTGTAACAAAACGTGTCGCGTTAACAATGGATGAGCAGGAAATTCTGAAGCATTTTTCCAACGGTATGATTCTAGCGAGTAGCGATTTGTCATCAGCGACAGGTTTTGGTAAGGATAAAGTTGTCAGCCTGTTAAATGAACTGATTGAAAAAAGATACATAAAGAAGATAGGGTCAGGAAGAGGCACAAAGTATCAATCAATTTCCTAGACGCAGAAAAAGACGCTACAGCTGAACAGATACGCTGAACAGAGAGGTCTCCACGATTCTAATTGGGGTACCTACCATCCGGGCTAAGTGCTGGAATGAAGAAAATTACTGGATATTATCTTGCTGACAAGTGAAAGCTTCGACTCAGCCACCCGTATTGGATGCGCTCGTTTTTCTTGGAGCCGTTTTTGTTGTTCTTGTTTGTTTTCTAATTTTTTGGCATTCTATGACTGACTACTTGTAGTCATAATAATTCTGGAGGATAAACAGATGTCTACAAAGCCTACATCAGTTCGACTGACACCTGAAACTGACGAACGACTTTCACGACTTGCTAGAGACACAGGCAGAAGCAAGGCGTTCTACATTCGCTACTTGATCGAAAGCGGTTTAGATCAGATCGAGTATGAATATCGCATTTTGCAGGATGTGTCCGATTATCGTGCAGAAAAATTCAAAACATACTCTATGGATGAGGTTCGTGAAGCGTATGACTTGGAGAGTTGAATTTGCACCGAGAGCTTACATGGCTTTTGCAAAGATAGATAAAATCACAGCAAAGAGAATTACATCAAAGTTGGCTGAGGTTTCAAGGCTAGAAAATCCGCGCGATATGGGTGAAGCCTTAACAGGTAATCTCGCCGGACTATGGCGTTACCGTGTGGGCGATTATCGGGTCATCTGCTCGATTGAAGATGATGCCATCGTCATTTTGGTCGTCGATATCGATCATCGACGGCAGGTTTTCCGAACATAGATTAATTAACCTTCTAGTTGTTTCGGAATATCTCTTCCTCCGTAAATTACTCGTATAACTGTTACTGTTTTAGCTTTATGCTCTGATACATAAAAAACCAAATAGTTATTTACCGGCATAATACGTAAATTTCTTGAACGCCAAAGTTCCCGCTCATAGACACGAAAACGCTCCGGCATTTTATCTAAAGAATAGATCGCCCTTTCTAAGCGATTGAGTTGATTTTCTGCTATTCGAATCTCTTTCAGATCTATCGCAATATAATGGTAAATCTCCTCTAAATCTTGCTTTGCTTTCAGAGTGATCTCAATTTCATAGACCCTCAATTTATTCTCCGGATTTTTTGCGTATTTCTGCAAAAACGCGCTTAGCCGGAAGGGTATCACCATTGAGATAATCCTGATAACCCATATTTAATTCTGTATCTATTTCTTCAACTGACAGTTTGCTGAAATCAAGCTTAGGTTCCGGAATTTTTACTTCAAAAGGCAAACCCTTATGCATAACAATTTGCTTATAGAACATTGTTACGGCATTTGAAGCAGGGATACCCAAAGCATTCAGGATATCTTCCGCCTCTTTTTTAAGTTCCGGCTCTATTCTTGCGTAAACATTTGCTGTCTTTGCCATAAACTTAACTCCTCATTCGTTTCTTGCTCTCATTGTACTTCTTTTGTAAGTACATTAGCAAGTCTTTTGTTAGGACATCGCTACAAAGCAAAACTGGCTGAGGTTTCAAAGCTAGAAAATCCTCGCGAAATGTTCAAAAAGCAAAAATCAGGGTATCAAATCCAAGCCTTAATTCTCGTTGCGGATTATCTTCATCAAGGGGTTCAATCCAGAGCGCCCAATTTGCGGCATAAAGAATATCCTCCTCGGGAATACCATGCTTCAACGCAGAGGGATGGATCGATATACTCATGCGTTCAATGACTTGCGAATAAATTCCGAGCGAGTCATATTCTGTTCTGCAGCTTTTCGATCAAGCTGTTTCAGTTCTTCCGGTGTCAACCGAACAGCAATAACTTGACTCGGCTCAGAACCTCTGCCCGGTCGACCTCGACCACGTTTTTTAAGAGCATTAATATCGTAGCCCTTCTCCGCTTCATCAACCCAAGCAGCGATTTGCTCCTCGGTTACTTTCTTTTTATTAATCGTTTCTTTCATGTTATTATCGTAATACGAAAACAACTGAGAGTCAACAGCGAAACGGTAAATATACCGAGCTTATTTGTAAACAAACGAGAAAGGAAACCCATTGCGCATAGAATCTGACGGTGAACAACGCATAATACTTAGACGCATTGCACTTCACGAACGTCGAAGAATCTTTTTTAAAATGGCTAGAGAGTTATACTCCCCCGTTCTTTCGATATCGATAGTGCGTTTCACGATATGCGTTCGACTGTTGTAAATGTCTTCTTTGGTGGGATTTGCCGGAGGCTGGCTAGATTACGTTCCTTACCTCACTCCCGACTACTTGTACTTTCTCACAATGACGATGCCCACACACAGAATCAATACGGATACAGCAATCCATAACCACGCGGAGGTGTTTCCTTTGACAGGTTCCATCCAATCCATGCCGGAATTGAAGTCTCCGCCGGGCATTGGGCTATTGTTGCGGGAAGGGCGAATCGTGTTACCTTCAGTTGTATTCTCAATCGGAGGATACTGCTCAAAAGGGTTCATTTCTTCTGTCGGATCATTTCTTTCCTGTTGTCCGGGGAAATTGGGCATTGGTCTTTGTTCAGTGTTTCCTCCGGGCATCTCTGAAGGATTAAAACCGCCAGGAATTCCAGGCATTTCCGGCATGTCGCCTCCCCTTCCCATAGAACCCATTTTGGACAGCGTGAGACCGGACGCATCGGCGTAATTCATGTTTTCACTTGTCTTATCGTTTACAATTTGGGCACGTATGCTTTCTGTTCGCAGTGCACAGAACTGTCGCAGAGTTTCTACACCGGCTTCAAATTCGCTGTAGTCATAAAATGCTGTCGGATCTTTTCCCACATAGGATTTTATTAACGAATAAGCGTTATCGATACTGCTCATGATATCCACAGAATTCAAAAACTCAGCGAATGACTGATGGTAAAGTTCCGTGTATTTCTCATTTACAACGATCCAGTTCCACATAGGACGGTCATCGGATGAAGCACCGGAGATAGGAGAATCGATGGGCGTATTGACCGTGCTCTGTGCGTTACCGCCCTGGAAAGTGCCGAATGCCAGATTATAATCCCAAGGAATCATGGTCATCTGCCCATTTTTCTCATA
>MTKW01000094.1_pt1 | contig 103836 bp, 107 predicted proteins | sample 1042761 | NCBI WGS metagenome assembly MTKW01 (sample SAMN06205366, study PRJNA360243) | anaerobic digester metagenome | biome: Wastewater treatment plant; feature: Anaerobic digester sludge; material: sludge; isolation source: anaerobic digester fed with sludge from wastewater treatment plant ... | reverse complement strand
GGGTCCGCCGGGCGGATTACCGGCGCGCCCCTATATAACCGCTCCAGGTCATAGTATTCTCGTTCTCTGGCGTGGAACACGTGAACAATGGTATCCGCATAATCCAGCACAATCCATCCTGCGTCGGAATTCCCGTCTCTCCGAAGAGGCAGTGCACCCATTTCCTTAATGTCATACAGCACCCCTTCAGCTATGGCTCTTACATGCCTGTCCGATGTTCCGCTGGCTAATACCAGGTAGTCGGCGATGATGGTCATGCCTCGGACATCCAAGACGATTATGTCCTCTGCTTTACGAGACCAAGCCGCTTTACAAGCAGCCTCAACAATGGATATCCCGTCTATATTATTCCGCCTCCTGAATTACCGGTTATACTAGTATCTATCATGCCTCGGCCTTGCTTCGTTGACAATAAGGGGCCGCCCCTCAAGTTCAGTGCCGTTCATAGCGTTGATGACGCGCTCGGCGTCCTCTTCTGCCACTTCCACAAATCCGAAGCCGCGCGACTTCTGAGTTACTCTGTCTACGATTACCCTTGATCCTCTCACTTCCGCAACAGCCCCGAAAACCTGACTAAGTTCTTCATCCGTCACTGACCAGGGTAGATTCCCTACGTAAAGGGTCTTTGTCACAATGAGTCACCTCCGCGTGATTATCAAAGGAAAACCAAGGTCAATGCTATGCCTTGGCTCCCTGTCCGCACATATGGATTTCAGATCGTGGCGCAACCTGCTGCACTCCGGTATAGGTCGCGTTGATTCAAACACTCGCCGAATCCCCGATCAGTTCCTGTTTCAAGAATACCTGGTAACCATGGAAGCTGGTAAGGTAAAATCGAGGCCAGGAGGCCTTTTCAATTAGCCAGGCAGTCACTGCCCTATCTCTATGGCACCCAATTCTACCTCCAATTTCTACCGTTTCTATTATTATACCATCGAACCCTTTCCTTGTAAACCACTCTAAAGTCAGATATCGCACACGATTCTCACTCTTCCATCTGTGCCTTCTAGGTATGAGTTCATTAGTTTTCGCCGGTTCTCCGATTGTCTTGGGTGGCCCCGCACGGTACGTACGTTTTCTGAGGCCGGTGATTCCTTTATCAAGGCAACCCGCTTGGGGAGCCGTCCCCGAGTACAACACCGGCAACCCCGCACGTTATTGTACACCTTCTGGAACCAGCGATTACTTATGGTAATTTATTTAGTGTGGCCGGTAAAGCCCAGCCTTATGAATGTAGGTCTCTACATTCGAAGGCAGGAGATAACGGATTGGCTCACCACGTTCCACCCTACGCCTAATGTCCGTAGATGAAATCGCCAGGGCAGGGACTTCCACCATGTAGATGCAGTGAGTTGAATGTAACCTTGCTTCAGTAAGGCGCGTTTCCAGTTCACCGGTGGAACAACCGGGACGCGTTGCCACAATGAAACCGCACTCCTTCAGAAGATCCGTAGCATCCTTCCATGTAAGTATCTCTATGGCAGCATCAGCCCCGGTAATGAAGAATATTTCTGTTTCCGCATCAAGCCGTTCCTTGAAATGCCTCACGGTATCAATTGCGTAAGAGGGCCCGGGCCTGTCCAGCTCTGTTCTGGACACTTCAAAATATGGGTTTGTCACAGTCGCCATAACTGTCATCATGTACCTGTCTGTTCCGGAAGATATCCTTACCCCTCTCTTGTGCGGAGGAACCCCGGCAGGCACAAAAATAACCAAATCCAACGAAAACTCGGTTCTTGCGACTTCCGCAGTGACCAAATGGCCATAGTGTATAGGATCGAAAGTCCCACCCATTAACCCTACCCTTTTAGTGTCTGAGCTTCCACAAGGCGTGATAGTATCCGGCAACTGCAACTGATTCACCCTCCTATCCCACGAACCATGTGGCGACCGGCCACCATGGGCGGGTTGGCATGATCCGTAAGAGATTGCCTGAGACTTTACCTAAGCCAGAGCCGGCGATTAATTATGGTGATCTGCTTGGAGCTCAAGGATCTTGGCTATTGCTTCAAGGAGCTCTTTTACTCCTTCGCCTGTCACCGCAGAAATCGGGTACGTCTCGCATCCAAGCTTGCTCAGGGCAGCTCCGGTTCTTTCATAGTTCTCCTGAGCCATAGGCAAATCCATTTTGTTGCATGCTATTATTGCAGGACGTAAGGCAAGCTCAGGGTTGTAGAGTCTCATCTCTTCATTCACAATCCGGAAATCTCTGACCGGGTCGCACCCTTCGCCCATGCCTGCCATGTCCAAAACATGCACCAAGACTTTTGTTCGCTCTATGTGTCTCAGAAACTCATGCCCGAGACCGGATCCCAGATGTGCCCCTTCAATAAGACCGGGTATATCTGCAGCGACGAAACTCCTGCCGTCACCTAAGTCAACAACCCCAAGATAAGGCCGGGTAGTAGTAAATGGGTAATCCGCGATTTTTGGCCTGGCAGCGGATATCCGCGAGAGAAGTGTTGACTTGCCCGCATTCGGCAGCCCTACGAACCCCACGTCAGCCAGAAGCTTCAGTTCCAGGTCTATCCAGCGCTCCTCGCCGGCAAGCCCCGGCTGGGCAATGCGCGGGGTTTGCCTTGTTGCAGTTGCAAACCTTGCGTTGCCTTTTCCGCCTTTACCGCCGGCAGCCACGACAACAGCCTGTCCAGGCGAAACGAGGTCCGCAATAACCCTTCCTGAAGAGGAGTCGCACACTATCGTTCCCGGAGGGACCTCAATGACAATATCATTTCCGTTTCTGCCATGTTGGTTCTTTCCACGGCCCGGGCGCCCGGCGGATGCCTTGTAGTGCTTCCTGCGACGCAAGTCCATCAGTGTGTGTAACCTTGGAGAGACAGACACGATTACACTACCGCCGTCTCCTCCGTCCCCGCCGTCAGGGCCGCCTGTCGGGACATACTTCTCTCTTCTGAAGCTTACACAACCGGCACCGCCGCTTCCGGCCGCCACATGGATCCTTACGCTGTCAACGAACATCAAAGCCCACCCCAAAGCGGCGCATCTTCCGCAAAATAAGACAAGCAACCCCCGCAGGCAAACACAATCTAGGGCCCCTGCGAGGGTTTCATATCTGAATCTCCAGGCAAATCAATATTCATAACCACAAATCCGATACCACCAAATACTCGCTAAACGCTTTCCATAGCTTCAGGGTAAACGCTTACTTGAGTTCTTTTCCTTCCACGTCTCTCATATGAAACAAGCCCCTCTACCTTGGCGTATAGCGTATGGTCAGTACCCATTCCAACATTCAGGCCAGGGTAAATCTTGGTGCCCCGCTGCCTTACCAGAATACTCCCGGCAGTAACACGTTCACCTGCATACTCCTTAACCCCAAGGCGTTGAGCCTGAGAATCCCTACCGTTTCTCGAGCTGCCTCCGCCTTTTTTCTTGGCCATTATCCTTCACCCCCTGCACCGCAAAGCGCTTACAAAGCGCCTAAAACAGATCAAACTTCTATTTTCTCAATCTGAATTTCAGTATAAGGCTGTCTGTGGCCGTAACGCTTTCTGTAGTTCTTCTTCGGCTTGTACTTGAATACCAGGATTTTTCTACTCTTGCCCTGTGCAAGCACTTTCGCTGTCACGCGAGCCCCGGATATGATCGGATTCCCGATCCTAACATCATCTCCGTCACGTACCAGCAGAACTCTGTCGAGCTCAAGAGTTTCTCCGGGTTCTTCGGAAAGCTTCTCGACTCTTAAGACATCTCCTTCTTTTACCCTGTACTGTTTTCCGCCTGTCTCAATTATAGCGTACATAAATTCTCGTTCTCCTCTCGCTCTGTCTCGCCGAAACCAAGGCACATACACTGTCTGCATGTTTCTCTTTGCCCGTTTCGTGCGGCGGAGCGATAAATGCCCGCACGAAGGAGTTTACCACACACGGATATATTATGTCAAACATGTCCGTCACCGGCGATCACCATGTTGGTTGGGCTCTTAGAATCTACGGCCGGCGTCACATTCTCGTCTTCTTTTGTCTCTACAGGTTTTCCCTTGGCATAAGTTCTGAAAACTTTTCTGATTTCCACCAGGATTCTTTTTCCGACTATTCCCCCTGCTCCGTCAATGTCCAAGATGTATCCGTCTATCCGGGTAATCCCATTTGCCGGATTTGAAGCATGTTGTTCTTTAATTTCCACCTCTATTACATCCCCTACACTGACAGGTACCGCCATTTTTCTTATTGCTTCCTGCTTTCCGGTGACGATTTCACCCATATCCTCCATATGGACATTGGGGTTGCCCCTTACATAGATGATTTTCCCTGTTTCCTGCTCAAGTCTGGAAAGGTTTCCTCCGCCCTGCCCAATGAGGAGGGATGCCACGTTAGGATGCAAAGTGACCAACATCGCCTCCTGGTCAGTCTTACCGGCAATCTGCTTCAATACCCGCTCCGCTCTGAAAGCAAGTGTCTCTTCTGATAGTATTAACCCTCTTCCGTCACAATATGGACATGATCGTGTGAGGGCTTCCTGAAGCCCGGGCCTTGTTTTCTTACGTGTCATCTCGAGAAGGCCAAGATGAGTGAAACCAAGGACCGTTGCCTTGGTCTTATCCTTCTTCAACTCTTCTTCAAGTTGTTTTGCAACTTGCTCCCGGGCATCTTCAGAATCCATGTCTATGAAGTCAATGACAATTATCCCGCCGATATTTCTAAGCCTCAAATGATGAGCTATGGCGCTGGCTGCTTCGAGATTAGTCTTAAGGACCGTATCTTGAAGGTTGACAGTCCCTGTGTAACGTCCGGTGTTCACATCAATACTTGTCAAGGCCTCAGTCTCATCAAAAACGATGTATCCCCCGCATGATAGCCATACCTTAGAACGCAGGGCCTTCTCAATCTCGTCCTCAATTTCATAGGCCTCCAAAATCGGGGTTTCACCGTCATACAGTTCCAATCTACTCCGCAACCTGGGTGACATTATCTTTATGATATCTTCGGCCTTCCCAAACTCGTGCTCATCATCAATGATGAAAGCGTCAACGTCATCAGACAGAAGATCCCTCATGATCCTATAAATCAAATCATAGTCACGGTGCAGAAGACTGGGGGCAGATGACCTCCTGGCCTTCTGCTTCACCCGACGCCACAGCTTCGTCAGGAATTTTATCTCAGAGCTGATTTCACTTTCGTCCTTACCTTCAGCCGCAGTGCGGACAATGACCCCATATCCCCGAGGTTTAGCCTTACCCGCAGCCTTCTTCAGCCTGGTCCTCTCCTCGTCATCAGTAATACGCCTGCTCACTCCTACATAATCTACGGTAGGCATAAGCACCACATTCCTGCCGGGGAGAGTCACCTGTGTCACTACTCGTGCGCCTTTTGTGCCTATGGGTTCCTTAGTTGCCTGGACAATGATATCCTGGTTTTCCTTGAGAATGTCCCTAATTGAGAGGGCCTTTAAATCCTCTATATCTACGTCGTCAAAATGCCCTTCCCTGGCCTTAAGCGCATCGTCCACGTAAAGGAAGGCATTTCGTTCAAGCCCGATATTGACAAACGCAGCCTGCATACCAGGTAAAACATTCTCAACTCTACCTTTATATATGTTGCCGACGTGTCTTTGATGAGCAGTTCTCTCGATGTACACTTCTACGAGTCTACCGTTTTCTATAACCGCGGCTCGGGTTTCACCCGGCCCGGTACTCACAATAATCTCCTTGGACATTCGTCCTCACTCCTCAAATAAGTCCCCAGTGGGGAGAATACCGAACCCTGTGACTATGAATTCGCATACCAGGGGAGGCATAGTTTGCCGTCGCGGAGCGCATAAAGCCCCTCTCGGGTAATATCCACGAAAACGCCGGAGTCTTCAATCCCCCCTGATTCCACGATAACCCTAGCCAAATCAAATGGCCTTACATTCCCTTCGGAGCCTGAGGCAACGGTAGCATAAACTGACACAAGGGAGTCATGGGTGTCTACACGCATTTCGTAAATCAGCGGACGAAGATCAACTCTACGAGTACCTTTAGGCGTCACGCGCTCAATGATAATGGAGTCTCTCTCTAAAATTGTCTCGATGGCAGTCAAAACGCAGTCCAGCCTCACTTCTGCCTTGCCATGCAATTCCAGTCTGTAGGATGCAGCCTGGATAATGGCGGACAGGGCAGGAATGTTCGGAGGGAGCATACTGGAAGATGTGACCCTCATCCCTTGAGGCAGAGACTCATTCAGCCTTAGAGACGCCTCATTTGCGTCCACAGCTTCTCTTAGCATAATATCGGCAAACTCTGAATTACTGGACACTCCTACAGGCAAGGCAGGGGAAAATGACATCCGCGGACGGGGATTGAATCCGCCTGATAAAGCAACAGGCAATTCGGCTCGTCTCACCGATCTCTCTATGGTTCTTAGAAAATCCAGATGAGACATGTACTTAGCCGCGCCGGTTTTGGTGATCCGGATTCTAAAAGTCGAGGCCGGCACGGTACAGTCATGTACGGGTTCTCCCATGGCTTTCATTCTGATACCTCCTTCCAGGCCCCGGACATGACTCTTGGCGAGACTTTGAGATTTCCGCAGACTCCACAGCCTGAACACCGCCCGAAGCGGCAATCAGGTGTCAATATGCCGGACAACGCCCGTTCCGCTTCTTGTATCAAGAACTCCCGAGACACCCCGCAGCTTATGTGGTCCCATGGTAGTATATCGCTGTATTCCCACTTAGTGTTACCGTAAAACTCAGGCGAGATATCAGCTAACTTAAACCCCTGCATCCACTTACCAAAATCGAATTCGCTGTCCCATGCGTCAAACTTGCATCCTCTGCGGTAAGCGGCTTCAATCACCGGCCCCAGCCTTCTTGAGCCTCGGGACAGAACAGCCTCTAAGAAGCTGGTATTAGCATCATGCCACGCAAGCTTCAGCCCCTTACCTCGAAGGTTCTTCTTCAGATATGCCTGTCTCCGTACCAACTCTTCCCTGGGCAATTGCGGTTGCCATTGAAAAGGCGTGTGTGCTTTCGGCACAAATGACGCGACACTCACAGTAACTTCAGGCGCTTTCCTTACGCCTGCCTGCCTGAGCTCACGCCTACCGCACGCCAGTGTTTCTTTTGCCATGTCGACGATTCCCTTCAAGTCGTCTTCCGTCTCAGTAGGCAAGCCTATCATGAAGTACAGCTTCAGGCTATGCCACCCTTCAGAAAACGCGCAAGTTGCAGCGTGGATTAGGTCATCATGCGTAACTCCTTTGTTGATTACATTCCTGAGCCTCTGCGTGCCTGCCTCAGGTGCAAATGTCAGGCCTGTCCTCCGCCCTTTTTGGACTTCTTTCGCAAGATCTACAGAAAATGAATCAACGCGAAGGGATGGGAGACTTACGGAGATGCCCGTGTCTCCGTGTTTATCCAGGAGATTACTGCAAACATCACGAACATGGGAATAATCGGCGGTTGACAGCGACATGAGGGAAATCTCATCATAGCCTGTGTTTTTCAAAATAGCTTCCGCAAGCTCCAACACCTTATCGGGAGCTCTTTCCCTAACCGGCCTGTACACCATCCCTGCCTGGCAAAAACGGCATCCCCTTGCGCAACCGCGGAATACTTCAAGGACAGCCCGGTCGTGGACTATCTCTGTCAGGGGCGTTACCACCTTCGAAGGATACTCAACCTGATTCAGATCTCTTACTACCCTCTTCTTAACAGGGTACGATGCAGATGAGTTCGTAGGTTCGATTTCTTTGATTCTTCCATCTTGAAAGTATGACACCCGGTAGAAGGAAGGGACGTAAACACCGGGTATTTCAGCCAAACCTTGAAGCAGCTTCACGCGGGACATCCCTTTTGCCTTCGCATCCTTATAAACATCCACTATTTCTTCTATTGCATCTTCCCCTTCACCTACTAGAATAGCATCTATGAAATCAGCTACCGGCTCCGGGTTGTACACACTTGGCCCGCCTGCGATTATCAGCGGTTCATCTTCGCCTCTACAAGATGCAATTATCGGTATCCCTGCAAGATCCAGCATAGCCAAAACATTAGTATAGGAAAGCTCATATTGAAGGCTGAAACCGAGGATATCAAAATCCCCGGCGGGAACATGGGATTCCAAGGAGTAGAGAGGAATGCCGGAACTCCTCATAGCGCTATACATGTCAATCCACGGCATGAATGTCCTTTCACAGACAACATCGTCTCGCATGTTCAGAATTGAATAAAGAATCCTGAGGCCAAGATGGGACATGCCAATCTCATACGTATCAGGAAAGGCAAGAAGCACCTTTACATCAACATCGCTATGCCTCTTCCTCGCGGCGTTCCATTCGCTCCCGACGTAACGTATAGGCTTCTCGACATTCATGAGGATCTTTTCAAGTGACCGCGAATCTATCTCCATTATGAGCAATACCTTCTTCTTTGCCCGATGTGTCCCCTAATACTGTAGTATCTCTGCTCTTCACTGGGTTCATTTGCTATTGTATCAAATTCCCGAAATCTTCGCTATGAAAACGCGAAGTCCCGTCATCTTACTATGCGGCGAATAGGAACCCTCGGTCCGTGCCTGCCCATTCCTTCCAAGACAGCAACCTCAGTAACAAATCCCAGTATGTTCAAGCTGTTATCGAGAACCATCACAACACTGACCTTCCCCGGTGAAAACTTTCTTACTACTTCGACCAAGGGGGTTTGCTCGTATGAGGCAATAACCTCGGCGCTCATGGAGCCGTCCCTTATCAATCTCTCCTTTTTTCGCAGGCTGTCTTGGATGCGAATGTACGATACTTTTTCAGATTCCCTTGACGCAGCAAACATGAGAAATCCTCCGAGGGACGGAAGGAAAACGTTGCCTTCGCCTGCAAAAACCAGGTAAACGCCGAGAGTCAGCATGATAAGGCCTGCTATCCGTCCTATGTTTGCTGCAACAGCCGTCGCCCTGGCTGCGCCGATGCTATGGCTTAAGACCGCTCTTGTCACACGGCCACCGTCAAGGGGAATGGCGGGGAGAAGATTGAACAATCCCATGGCAAGGTTAAGCTCGAATACGAACTTCCCAAAACCGGGAGGAAGGATTTCCCTGCGCAGAAGGGCAAAAACAAGGCCGGCAAAAATGAGATTGTGTATGGGCCCTGCGAGAGCTATGGCTATTTCCGATCCCGGGGTTTCGCAAAATACCTTGTCAAACTCGACAACTCCGCCAAAAGGCAGGAGTTCAAGCCTCTTGACCCTCCATCCCAGTCCTCCTGCAACTACTACGTGTGCCAATTCGTGAAGAATTACTATCCAGAAGGCGAACAGAGTCTCGGGGAGGAGGCCTACCGAAGCATACACAAGCAGCATCAACACGAAAAATGGGTTGATGTGGATATCTACTCCGCGCGTCTTAAGAATCCTCACAACCTGTCCCTACCCGCCCATACTTAGCGCGCAGGCCATCCGGCCTTTCCCATTTCTTCGTTGACAGGTTCAGCCCCGCCGGTCAAATCCTGAGTCTTTGGGTTGCCGGTTTGGGGCACGGAAGAATATGAGAACAGATCGGCTATGACAGCTTTAATCTTGACGAAATCAATACTTTCTGTAAGCGCTGCATGTAGATACGGCTTGCCCTTGCCTGACAGCCAAGGGCTCCAATAGAACATGGCTATTATACAACAGTAGATAAGCACGGCAACTAATGCCCTTAACAAGAACCTTCCCGGCACAGCGGTTTCCCCCTCTGAGACAAAGCAGTATTAGTGTTGCACCTACCGTTATCAATATATTGACCGTCTATGCCACCTATGCGCTCTGCGTCAGCAATAAGGGGAAACTGGAGAGAGATGGCCCAAAACGCCGGGAACATGAGGAATCCCTTGCTAGAAAAGGATCTTCTGGCGTCTCATATTGATATTGAGGACAAAACCTATGGCGATAAGGTTTGCCATGAGAGAGCTGCCGCCGTAGCTCAGGAAGGGAAGGGGAATACCTGTCACAGGCATCAGGCTCATTGTCATACCGATGTTAATCAGAACATGGATAAGAATCATTGAAGCAACCCCTGCTGCAACCAATTGACCGAAGGAATCTTTTGCTGATGAGGCTGCCTGAAGGCATCTCCAGAGAATCACTGCGTAAATAGCTAATACTGCGACGCCACCTAAGAAACCGAGTTCCTCTCCGATTACGGAAAAAATGAAGTCCGTGTGGTGGGCAGGAAGGAAATTCAGTCTTACTTGAGTGCTTTTGAAGAGCCCTTTCCCGAAGAATCCTCCGGAACCGATGGCAATGGTAGACTGAATCACGTTATAACCTGTACCGGTAGGATCAGCGTAAGGGTTGATAAACGTCAGGATACGAGCACGCTGGTAGTCTTTTAAACCCAGAAAGAACACTAAAGGTGAGGCCAAAGCCGCCATCGCCAATATGGCTACTAAGTCCGCGAGTCGCATACCTGCCACAAAAAGCATGGCAATTGTGATACCTGCAAACACTATAGCAGTCCCAAGGTCATTCTGAAGAAGAACCAATCCTGTAGGCAGAGCTACATGGATCATCGCGACTATCAGGTCACGCCTGGAATCTGTGTCAGCATCTGCAAGGAAGTTGGACAGCGTCAAAATGACAGCGATTTTCGCCAGTTCTGAAGGCTGCAACACAAGAGGCCCAATCTTAAGCCATCTTTCGGCGCCTGAAACACGTCTCCCGAGAATGAGCACGAGAACAAGAATAGCAATGTTTCCCCAGTAAAGGAGGGGATGAGCACGTCTTGCCAAATTATAGTCCATTGTGAGAATTACTACTACACATGCAATCCCAGCCAAAAAGGCTACCAGTTGACGCTTGAAATAAGCAAAAGGGCCATCAGGCTGCCCATGGCCGACTCCGCCTTGCGTCGCGCTATATACGACGGTAAGCCCGATACCGCACATGACCAACACTGCAGTTATGAGCACGAAATCCAGATTCCTGAGAAGACGCTTGTCAAGGATCAATCGATCTTACCTCTATGCTTTGAAGAATAGGGTTTTCGCTTGGACCCAATCACCGGCACACTGGCAACAAGGGCCAAAGTTCTATCTTTTGAATCAAACCTGACGTTCATACCCGCCTCATCTATCTCCACGTACTTAGCACATGCGATTGCCAAATCCCGCCTCAATTTCTCAAACATCTGAGGGGAGATATCGACTCTGTCATGGGTCAATACGAGCTTCAAACGCTCCTTAGCAAGGTCCTTACTTCTCGGCTTGGGCTTCTTACCCAGGATCCAAGACACAAACTCAAACACCGCACGTCGCCTCCTGAAATCATCTCGCTGCGCCGAGGAATCGTTTGATTCTCCCCCAGAAACTCGGGGCTTCCATTGAAAGAAATGGCACATCCTCTCCTTCAATGCGCGCTGCAATCCGCCTAAATGCTTCGCCCGCTCTGGATACCCCGTCTAAAACTGCGGGTTCACCCCTGTTGGTGGATGTAATCACAGTCTCATCGTCCGGTACCACACCGATAAGATCTATGGCAAGAATATCTATTACGTCTTCGATATCCAGCATATCACCGCGCTTCACCATATCCGGACGAAGCCTGTTGATGACGAGCTTAGGTTTTTCTATACCTTCAGCCTCTAAGAGTCCTACAATTCGGTCTGCGTCTCTGACCGCCGATACTTCAGGCGTAGTTATTATCACCGCTGAGTCTGCGCCTGCTATGGCGTTCTTGAATCCCCTTTCTATTCCTGCAGGACAGTCAAGTATGACATAGTCGAATTCGCTTGCAAGCTCACTTGTGAGTTCCTTCATCTGATCCGGCCGAATAGCCTCCTTATCTTTGGATTGAGCTGCCGGCAGCAGGAAGAGTGTCTGAACCCTCTTATCTCTGATAAGCGCCTGTCTAAGCCTGCATCTTCCTTCCATTGCATGGACAATGTCAAATACTATCCTGTTTTCAAGACCTAACACTATGTCGAGATTACGTAGTCCGATATCTGCATCAACCAGGGCCACCTTTCTACCGCGGACGGCAAGGGCGCAACCAATGTTGGCAACCGCTGTCGTTTTGCCGACACCGCCCTTACCGGAGGTGACCACCATCACCTTCCCATTCATGTAGGTTCCTCCTCAAGTTCAGGTTTCCATCCGGAATAGGCCTCGATTACAATGCGTTCATCTTTGATCCTTGCAACCTCAGGGCTACTGGGCGTCTTATGTTCATCGTCAGGTGAACGGGCAATCAAGTCAGCTATTCTTAGTTGAGTAGGCATGAATCTTAGGGCCACAACCACAGCTCGCCTATTGTCAGGTGTGCCTGCATGGGCAACTCCACGCAGAGAGCCAACTATGATAATATTTCCCCCTGCCACCACCTCAGCGCCGGGATTCACATCTCCCAGCAGTACTACGTTGCCTGAGTGGGTAACGCGCTGGCCTGAACGTAAGGTCCTACCCACCAGCATTGCCTGCTCACTGGGAATGGCAGAGCGCCTATGATCCCGAGCCGCGTTTCTCCGGCCGCTGTATCTTCCTCGAGGTTCGCCTTGCCGCGTTTGCCCGGCCTTACCCTTCTCACCCACGACTGCGGAAATGCTATTCCCCACTCCTCCGGCTACTCGAGAAACGGATATCCCAAAGGATTCGATTATGCTCACCAATTCCCTGACGTCATCCTCGGCAAGAGCAAGCTCTCCTATGTCGAGAATCCCCCGGTTAGCTCCGACAAAAAACCCGTCAGTGCTCTCAAGCTTGGCAGCGAGCTTACCCTTAAGCCTGACAAAATCCTCATCATAAGGCAGAATTATCCAGATCCCATGGCCTGTCCCTTTGAAAATGACGTCTTCAGTCTTCATACCGTTTTAAGTACTCCTCCGAAATTAAAAAATCAGCTTGTTTCATCTATCATGAATTCACCGAGGGTTATCAGAATTCCTGCCTACTCCGCCTCTTCATAAGAAATTCCGAAATACTCCTCAAGTACTTGCCTTGCCACCGGCGCGGCATATGCAGCACCGCCGGACCCGTGCTCTATCATTACCAGCACTACTATCTCAGGTTCTTCAATAGGTGCATAACATGCAAACCAAGCATGGCTCGGGCCTTGGGGGTTTTGAGCAGTCCCTGTCTTTCCTGCCACTCGCAGGGGAAATCCTATGAATGCGCCTCGCGCAGTGCCTCGGGAGACAACACTCTCAAGCCCTTTCTCCAGGATGTCCCAGGACTTGCTCGATATCGGGATGCTGCTCACTACGGCAGGTTGAAACTCCTTGACCGCTCTTCCGTCAGGATCAAGTACGGTTTTCACTATCATAGGTTGGCGTAGAATGCCTCGTTGGGCAATGGCTGAATACACATTTGCAAGCTGTAGCGGTGTAACGAGCAACGCTCCTTGTCCGATGGCAACATCCAGAGTCTCCGTGGGATACCATGTCCGGTCATACCCTTTGAAGTTCCTCATCTTCCACTCCCTGTCAGGCACGAGGCCTGCCTGATCCTTGGGATGCAAGATTATTCCCGTAGGTTGCCCAAGACCGAACATTCTCGCAGTCTGCGCCAAGTCGTCAATTCCTACGCGTCTCCCAAGCTCATAGAATACGATGTTGCACGATTCACTTATTCCGTCTATTATATTGAGCGCGCCATGGCTCCTACCACGCTCTACGGTCCAACATGCTTTGCCGGAAGCGGAATCCCTGCCTGTACAGAAAAACCTGGTCCCAAGGTCTACCTTACCTTGTTCCAGAGCCGCCAAGACGGTCATAACCTTGAAAGTTGAGCCCGGCGCATATGTGTGGCTTATTGCCCTATTAGGTTGCGGGCTGGGAGAAGACATAAGAGACTCTAAGTCCTTTGGCGAAAGCTCGCCTACAAACATGTTAGGGTCATATGAGGGCTTGCTTGCCATCGCAAGGATTTCCCCTGTACGCGGATCCATAGCAATAACGACCCCGGCCTGCGCTTTGCTTGTCTTCTCAGACTTGGCAAGCTCATCAAGTTGAGCCTCAAGAGCTTTTTCCGCTGCGACTTGGATCTCACTGTCAATAGTCAGGACGACATCGTAACCTGATACCGGCGCCACGCTGCCCAGGACTCTGATGGGTTGTGACAAGCTGTTGACCTCTACTTGCTCTCCGCCGTCCGTTCCTCTGAGATACTCCTCGAAGGCCTTCTCAACCCCTACCTTACCTATCTGATCCCCGAGCTTGTAACCTTCACTCTTATGTGCTTTCAGTTCCTCTGCGTCAATTTCCCTTGTATANNGCTCACCTATGGTGACAACGACGCCCGGATCTACGTCAGCCTTGATCCTGATGGGTTCAAACGGGCGCCCCGGAGTGGAAAGCTTCTGCTCTATGCCTTCGGGAGTCAATTCCAAGACCTGGCTGAGCCAGGCTATAGTCGCCTGCCTATTTGACAGATCCTGAGGGACGACGGACACACAAAACGCAAGCCTGTTCGAAGCAAGCGCAATATCGTTCCTATCCAGTATTTTCCCCCTCGGGGCCGCAACAGGAATTACTCGTACTCGATTCCCCAGGGATAAAGCTTCGTATGCACTGCCCTGTACTACCTGCAAGTACCAAAGACGAGAAGCCAGAACCAGAATCACTGCCATGACCAGGTATCCAAAGTACTTGAGTCTTACCTGAGCAGGTGACAAAGATACCATATTCCCCTCCAATGCTTATATACAGAAGGCGGATTTGACACGTTTACGTAACAGACTAAGCAGATCGCCATAAGTAATCGCCGGCTCCGGAACATGTACGTACCGTGTGGGGTTGCCTTGACAAAATCCGGCCCGCTGGCCGGTGGCCGGATCTTGACACCCCTCGTTGCAGTCACCGGCCTCAGAAAACGTACGTACCGTGCGGGGCCACCCGAGACCTGGAAAACGAGGGAAAACTAATGAACTCATACTTAGGGCTGTAATGACCTACGACGCTCCAAAAACCGGCTGACATATGCATCTACACTACGGGTAATGCGCATCACGAGAGGTGACAGGAGAGCTGAATATGCTGCTTGAGAAACCACTGCGGTTAGCGCTACCCGGTATGATTCAAAAGGCACACCATAAGAAGCCAGCAAGAAGACTTGGAGGCATCCACCGACAAATCCGGAGACAAATACGAGTATCATAGGAACGAGCAACCACTCCTGAAACACCTTCCGGTAAGCGGCGCCTGCCAAATATGCAATTGCCAGGCGAACAAGGGTGAAAAATCCTAAGAACTGCCCGGATGACATGTCTTCCATCAGACCTGCCGCAGCCGCCACAAAGAGCCCGGTTTCCCTGCCGTTTAGCATACTCACAAGTGCTACAAGGCTTCCGATAATGTCAGGCCCGATGCCGCCGATGGAAATGTAGGGACTGACTGTAGTCTCAAAAGCCACCATCAATGCGGACAGAATGGCCAAAGCCCAGTATCTCATCGCTGATAGCCCTCCTCGTCAGAAGCCGGTAGGTCAGACAATGAGGATGGCTCTACGATGATAAGGGCTTCTTCGAGCCGCGCAAAGTCCGCAGCAGGCTTGAGACGCGCAGCAGATCCCACCCCGTACTTCCCTGGAATGAGCTCCACAATCTCGCCGATTATTAGGCCTTTAGGATAAATTCCCCCCAGCCCGGAAGACAAAACCTTATCCCCCACCATGAGTTCAGACTCCATTGCCAGGCATTTCACAAGACACATGCCTGGAGTCCCAGGGTCGCCCTCAACAAGAACCAGGGAGCGATTGCCCTGTACAACCCCGCCGACAGCGGATCTAGGGTCAATAATCAGAAGCACGTTCGCAGTATTTCGAGAGGCCGTAACTACCCGTCCCAGAAGGCCTTCACAAGATACGACAGCCATATCTTTTTGGACACCATGCCCTGTCCCCTTATTTACAATCACCGTATTCAGCCAATTGCCCGGATCTCTGGCAATAATTTCAGCCGCTAAAGTCCTATGGGGTATCCTCTCCTCAAAGTTCAAAAGCTTCCTGAGTCTGATATTTTCAAGCCTCTGCTCTTCAAGGTACACATTCTCAGCAGCAAGAGCGGCTAATTCCTTCTTTAGGAGGTGGTTTTCGCGTACAGAAAACCTCAGGCCCGCCAGATCCCTGCCAACAGTGTTCAACCAACTTACTGCACGGAACAGGCCTGTCTGCACAGGCGCCAGAATTTCACGAACGACATGTTCCGCCGGTGTCAGCCGATCTCGCTCGCCTGAAGTCATATAAATGGTAGCCATCAAGGCCAGCGCTGCCAGGGCCAGGAGCACCGTGTAAGTCTTTCGTTTGGATTCATGTTGCACGAACAAGCCACCCCTACTCGGCTGTTCTCCTCAACCCACCCTTGAAGAACTGGTAAGCAGCCGCCTGAATTTCCGAAAGTCCTCAAGCGCCATACCTGCTCCACGCACAACACAGGTAAGGGGATCATCAGCCCGGATTACAGGTATTCCCGTCACCTCTTGAAGCACGAAGTCAAGGCCCTCGATGAGAGATGCGCCTCCTGACAACACTATGCCTTTGTCAATTATGTCGGCTGCGAGTTCAGGAGGAGTCTTCTCCAGAGTCTGCTTTACTGCTTCGATTATCTCAGCAAGCGGGTCTTTAAGCGCTTGCTCAATTTCACCGGATGAGACTTGTACAGCCTTCGGCAAGCCTGTAACCATGTCTCTTCCTTTGACATCCATGAATTGCCGTGGGTCGCTGCACAGAGCTGCGCCTATACTCTTTTTCACGTTCTCAGCGGTCTTCGATCCGATAACAACGTTATAGGTCTTTTTCACATACTGCATTATGGCTTCATCCATCTCATCGCCTGCAACACGAATCGATCTTGACACAACTATTCCGCCTAATGATATTACAGCGATTTCCGTTGTTCCTCCACCGATATCCACAATCATGTTGCCTGACGGCAGGAACACCGGTAGCCCTGCACCGATGGCTGCAGCAAGCGGCTCTTCAATAACATACGCCTCTCTTGCCCCTGCCTGTAATGCAGCATCCACCACTGCTCTCTTCTCAACTTCGGTAACGCCTGAAGGCGCACCCATGATGACCCTGGGCCGCACAAGCCCTCGACCGTTGTGGGCTTTGACAACAAAGTGACGCAACATAATCTCCGTCATATCAAAGTCGGCTATTACGCCGTCCCTAAGCGGACGAATCACGGTAATATTGCCGGGAGTCTTCCCTACCATTCGATTAGCCTCTTCTCCGGCCTGAAGCAAGACCCCTGAGTCTTTGCGAATGGCAACAACGGAAGGCTCTCTAAGCACTACACCTACTCCCTTTATGTAAACCAGGGAATTCGCGGTCCCCAGATCAACGGCAAGATCCTTGGAAAACAGCGCAAGAATCGGGTCAAGAAACATGCTACTTATTCTCCTTTCTTATGCATCAAGCTCAAGGCTGCCAGGCGCCGGGGACTCCCAGTCCATTGAAGCTGCCATCTGACGTCCGACCGGCCCTCCGTCCATCAAACCCAGTTCTTTCAGGCTCTCGAATCTGTTGTCTCCGACAATTATGTGGTCAAGGACTTCAATGCCGAGGATCATTCCGCAACTGGCCAGCCGGCGCGTGATAGCAATATCAGCATCGCTGGGAGTAGGATCGCCGCTGGGGTGATTATGAACAAGAATCACGCGAGCGCAATTCCTTCTCACGCATTCCTTAAAAACCTCCCTGGGATGGGCAAGAGAACTGTCCAGGCAGCCAATGGAAATCGTAACCACGTCTTCCACCCTGTTCTTTGCGTTAAGGATTACCACTCTGAAATGTTCCCTGTCCAGATAGCGCATGTCTCCGATTATCAATTGCGCCACATCCCGGGGCCGGTTTATCTGAACGAGATCCTCAGGCTCAAGCATAAAGGCTCTTTTGCCCAGTTCTATTGCAGCCTTGATCTGGACTGCTTTTGCAGGCCCAATTCCCTTCTGAGTGGCCAGATCCTGAGTGGAAACAGAAGCCATGCCACGGACACCGCCGAATCGCTGCAAGACGGAAGTGGCAAGGGACAACGCGGATTCCCCGGGGATCCCGGTCCGCACGATGATTGATATGAGCTCCGCTGAGGAAAGGGCAGAGGGGCCTACGCGGAGAAGGCGCTCTCTCGGTCTTTCGTTGACAGGCATCTGTTTGATGGTGGACGATACCTTCTCCTTGGGCTTTCCGGGCAAGCCTCGTCACCTCCTGAATAGCTCGTCGTAGATATTAATCCCAATATCACAGAATATATTTACCAGTTTTGCCAAAGGAAGGCCGACTACATTGAAATAGCAGCCCTCTATGCTTTCTATAAACACTCCCCCCCTCCCCTGTATAGCGTAAGCCCCTGCTTTACCCAACGGCTCGCCGCTCTCGACGTACGCCTCAATCGCTCGGGGGGAGAGTTCTTTCATCCGCACTCCGGTGACTTCATGGGATGTGCAGCCCGCACCTGTATATGTATCCAGCACAGTCACACCGGTTACAACATGATGCCAACAGCCTGACAAGAGACTCAACATTTCAAAAGCTTCGTCTTCGTTCTCCGGTTTTCCCAAGATCTCCTCTTCAAGAACAACAACGGTATCAGCCGCTATTATCACTTTATCAGTCAAGGATTCGGCTACATGATGAGCCTTTGCCTGAGAAAGAGACACTACCTTGTCTACAGGGCCTTCGGAATCAATATCATCTTCCCTGATTCTGCTGGGCAATACTTCAAATCTAAGGCCGATCTGTCTCAGTAAGGCAGCTCGAGCAGGCGAAGCAGAAGCCAGCACAAACCCGGGGACCCTCCGGCTTGTACTATCGAAATTCACAACAATTGCCTCCAGCCGACTGTCCCATGGAACAAATAACCTGTGGGCCTGTGTCTAAGTATGGGTTCATTGTTTTTCGCCGGTTTCCCGATTGTCTTGGGTGGCCCCGCACGGTACGTACGTTTTCCGGGGCCGGCGATTACTTAACGATCTACTTAGTCTATTCCCGGAAACCCATTAGAAAACAAAGTGTTTCCGTTAGCATCTACTATCATGGCTGAGACTCCGTCCAGAGTCTCGATGAGCTCCATCCCTTCATCCGGCCCTAATGCAAACACGGCTGTGGACAGCATATCAGCGTGTAATGAGTCCTTCGCCATCACCGTCACACCGGATACTGTCTGAACCGGCATTCCTGTTCCGGGATGCAGAATGTGGTGGTACCTTTTGCCGTCATGAATAAAGAATCTTTCATAGTCGCCGGAAGTAGCTACTGCCCCATTGACCACATGTAACGTTGGGCCGATTGTATCTTCCGCTCCTTCGCCCCTGGGATTACGAATGCCGATCCTCCACGGTTCCCCGTCAGGACGTGAACCAACTGTCACAATGTTCCCGCCTGCGTCAATCAGTGCGTGGGAAATTCCGTATTCCTTAAGAACCCGCGCTCCTTCCTCTGCTGCATATCCTTTGGCGATCCCGCCGAGATCGATTGACATGCCTTGTACGGGCAGTCTGACAGTCATGTTCTCTGAGTTGAGTTCCACAAGTTCCCATCCTACGAGAGAGCAGGCTTGTTCTATTTCAGGGGCTGAAGGAATAGTAGGATTCGACGTGCCGAACCCCCACAAATCCATGAGCGGGCCGATAGTAATATCAAAAGCGCCCTTTGTAATGCTACCGCACCGAACTGCCTCTTCTATAACATGGAATGTCTCGCTTGTGACTTTGACAGGTGAGCCTCCTGCTCCTCTGTTTATGCAAGAGACGTCGCTTGTCGAAATATGCCTGCTCATGAGGGATTCAATTCTCCGCATTTCATCAAATGCAGCCTGAATTGCCTCCTCCGCGTTTGGCCCTGCCGCCCGAATGGTAACAAAGGTATCCATCAAAAACTCACTGCGAGAACTCTCTTTGGCATCTTGTCCCTTTAAAGCATTTCCAGACTTTATAGGCAGCTTTCTGATTCCCCACGAGAAACCATATGATTCATTTGACGTTATTACAACATATCCGGCTATGAGAACAGCCGCTACCAGGAGCACTCCTAAGAATACACGTCTGCGTAGTCTTGAAATCTCCCGACGACGCCGTCCATACTCCCATTTCAAGCAGGAATCGCCCCCTCGACACTTTACGAGTTCAGTGTATCACTTCTCATAAGCAGTGACAAGCAGCCATTTTGGGTTGACCTGAAGTTATGTCATACGAAAGGAGGACGATGTTTAGGTTGACGCATGTTGGTAATGCTAATCATAAACATTCCCGAAGGGAAGTGGGTCTTGTGGCAAAGAAGAAAAGGAGTAAGGAACGTCAAAAGGCAGCGCGGGAAATGGACAGGCTAAAGTACGAAACTGCGGAGCAGCTTGGTTTAAGTGATGATTTGAGTGACCCGGACGAGCTTACAGTGAGAGAAGCAGGCAAGGTCGGAGGAGCCATGGTAAGGAAATTGGTCAAGAAAGGGAAACAGGCTATGGCCAAAGAAGGCTCAAGAAAGCCTGAAAGAAATCTTTAAGTAAGCCAAAAAGATCCATGCCACTCCTCCGGGGCAGATAATGGACGGAAAGTTGCCGGTGCGGCAGATGAAATACTACATGCCTGCCAAACACCGGCAACTCTCATTACTGTTTTGTCAAGGCAACCCGCTTGGGGAGCCGTCCCCTTAGTGCAACACCGCAACCCTGCACAGTACGTACACTTTCCGGAACCGGCGATCTACTTAGCTTGCGCTTCTAGCTTCATCTACGAGAGTAGCATTATCCCTCATTACAATGCACTTTGTCGGGCATTTCTCAACACAGATGCCGCAGGCGTCACACTCATCACCGTTGATTGCGGCAAGATTATCCTGAAGGGTAATAGCACCTTTCGGACACGCTTTGGCACATATTCCGCACCCTATACATCCAATCTTACATGTCTTCCTGACTTCAGCGCCTCTGGCCTTTGAGCAACAAAGCACCGTAACCTGCTGTGACATGGGCATAAGCCGGATTATTCCCCTGGGGCATGCGTCAACGCACATGCCACATGACGTGCATTTTTCCTCATCTACAATTGGCAGCCCGGAAGGCCCCATATGAATAGCGTCGAACTTGCATACGTCAACACAGGATCCCAAGCCGAGACATCCGTACACGCATGACTTTGCGCCGCCTGCAACCATATTCTGAGCCTTACATTGGCGAAGTCCGTCATAAACATACCTGGGCTTGCATTTCTCATCAGTGCCCTGGCAAAAAACCCTGGCAACCTTCTTCCCGGTCTCTGTAACAGGCTCAACTCCCATAATGGCAGCAATCCGAGACGCAGTGTCGCTGCCGGAGACAGGACATGCATTGACAGGAGCATCCCCTGCTACTATAGAGGCAGCCAAACCTGAACACCCGGGAAATCCGCATGCGCCACAATTAGCCCCCGGCAGGAGCCCGGCTATTTCATCCTGCCTCGGATCCTGTTCCACATGGAATTTCCTTGCTGCGACAGCAAGAACGAGTCCGAAGACCGCCCCGGTCAACCCCAGAACTAATACTGCAGGTGCAACTTCCATCTAATATCACCTCTCATCGCCGCCTACATCACTCCGAATAAGGCTTGTAACCTGAAACCGGCGAAACCCAGAAACGCCATGGACATGAGTCCGGCAGTTATGAGTGCTATGGGAAAGCCCTTTAGAGATTCCGGGATCTCGCTGAGTTCCATTCGCTCGCGAATGGCAGCAAACAGCAATATCGCAAGCGCGAATCCTGATGCTCCTGCCACGCCGTTGACAGCAGCCTCCAGCAGGTTATAGCTTTCCGACACGTTCAAGATCGTTACTCCGAGAACTGCACAGTTCGTCGTAATCAACGGAAGATAGATACCCAAAGCTTGATACAGGGGCGGGCTCGTCTTCTGTATCACCATCTCCACCAGTTGGACCAAAGCTGCGATAATAAGGATAAAACCTATCGTTTGAAGGTATTCAAGCCCCAGTGGGACAAGGATCATATGACGAAAGAACCATGTAACTACCGAGGCAAGGCCCATGACGAAAATCACGGCTGCGCTCATTCCGGCAGCAGTCTCAACTCGCTGGGATATCCCGATAAACGGACATATCCCGAGGAATCTTGACAAGATGAAGTTATTCAGGAGCACCCCGCCGAAGAATATAACAAGCAACTTCCCCATATGCTATCCCTCCTGTGCCCTCTTTTTGCTCCTACTCGCCACCCAGTTCAGCAAGCCTATTAAGAGCCCCAGGGTGATAAACCCACCGGGTGGAAGGATTACCATGACTGCAGCCAAGCTCTGGTCAAAAATGCGGATCCCCGCGAACCCGAAATCAGGAATAGCCAAGATAGTCCCTGTGCCGAGCAACTCTCTTATCGCACTCAGTCCGCACAGAGCCAAGGTCCATCCAAGCCCCATACCCAGGCCGTCAGCTAACGAATCCATTATCCCATGCTGGAAAGCAAAAGCCTCCGCTCTTGCGAAGATGATGCAGTTGACTACTATGAGCGGAATGAATATCCCGAGCACTTCATGAAGGCCCGGTAAGAATGCTGCCATAATCAAGTCAACTGTTGTTACGAAGGTCGCAATAACCACAACAAAAATGGGTATCCGAATCTTCTCAGGCGTAACTTTCCTGAGAGCCGAAATAATCACGTTTGAGCCCACCAGCACAAACGTAGCAGCAAGCCCCATGCCTATCCCATTAGAGATAGCCAGGCTCGTCGCGAGAGTCGGACACATGCCGAGAAGCATCCGAAAAGTAGGATTCTCATCGATAATCCCTTTGCTGAATTCAGACCTAAAGCTCATTTTCCAGTGCCCCCTTGCCACTTACAACCTCAAACACTTGAAGAGCTTCATTCACTGCATTTGCAACTGCCCTCGAAGAGACGGTGGCGCCTGTAATCGCATCGACCCCGCCTCCGTCTTTCTTCACTTTTACCTCAGTTCCCGCTGGAATCCCGACGAATCCCATTTGAAACTCTCTTGTCGCAACACTTGCGCCAAGCCCGGGTGTCTCAGAATGCCGGATCACAGAAACGCCTCGGACGTTCCCACTGGAAGACACACCTACCACAGTCTCAATGACGCCGCCGTATCCTTGCGGAAAACACATAAATGCAAAGCCTGTACGCTCTCCCCGGGAGTAACCTGTATACATCTTGTTGGCAATGGCAAAGCGCACGTTTCCTGCGGCAGAGGCCTCAGCTTTCGCACGGGAAAGAGTCTCTGTCTCGTCGCGGAACTCCTCAGCTTCCGGGAGCACGTCTCTCAGAGCCTGCTGCAGGCGAATGGTTGCCTGTGCCGCAATGCGGTCACGGGTGATCCCGTCAACGACTGCCAAGACAGCGCCGGCAACTGCGCATATTATAAGAAGCACAACACCTAACCGCAATACTTCACGCAACCCTCTTCACCTCTCCGAACTTCCGTGGTATTGTGTATCTCTCTACCAAAGCCGTGGCAGCGTTCATTATGAGAATCGCGTAGCAAACCCCTTCAGGATATCCGCCGTAGAGCCGTATCAAGGCCACAAGCAAACCGCATCCAACCCCGTAGGCTATCTGGCCTCTTGGAGTCACCGGACTGGTAACATAGTCCGTAGCCATAAAAAACGCGCCCAAAAGCAGGCCTCCTGCGAGAATGTGAAACAGCGGGTCTTGTCCAAAAAGCGCTGTCAGCACGGCGACTGTGCCTATGAAGCTGAGCGGAATTCTAAGGTTTATATGCCCTCGATATATAAGGTACGCAGCCCCTATCAGAATAGCAAGAGCCGAGGTTTCACCGATACAGCCCGCAACCCGCCCCCAGAATAAGTCAATGTAAGGCGCCTTAATCTTCATGTACTTCATGAGAACCAGAGGAGTCGCAGTGGTCATGGCGTCAAACCTCGGTATCCAAGTTGCCTCATGAACCGGCCACCGCCATCTGGTCATAAACACAGGCCAAGAAGCCAAGAGGAACGCCCTGCCGATAAGCGCAGGGTTGAATATATTCTGACCCAGCCCTCCGAAGGTAAACTTGGCTATCGCTATGGAAAATATTGACCCGATAGCCCCGGCCCATAGCGGCAAATCAGGGGGAACCACAAGAGCAAGCAACAAGCCGGTAACCGCTGCGCTGTAGTCTCTCACTGTCACAGGTTTGCCGCAAATCTTCCCGAGCGCCGCCTCGGTAATAACCGCTGACCCCACACATACTGCCATCATACTGAGCGCCTGCAATCCGAAAAACCATACGCCTGCAAAACATGCAGGCATAAGCGCCAGAATAACGTCACTCATTATCATCGGAGTTGAGACAGTCGTATGTTGGTGCGGTGATGAAGATACTATGAATCCTTCGCCTTCCATTTCCTAATCCCTCCGAACTCCCACTTGTCAAGGCTTTCCCAGTCCAATTTAAGCATTATCCACGCTTGACATTGCGCCTTGCCCTAATCTCAGCTTTTGCCAGCCGAATGCCTTGCACCAATCGGCGCCGTGACGGGCAAATAAAGCTACAACATCCGCACTCTATGCAGTCAAGTGCGCCCAGCCTCTCGGAATCATCAAACCGTGAGGCTTCCGCATAACCTGCTATCCAAATAGGCATGAGATTCATTGGGCACGTTTCTACGCACTTGCCACATCTTATGCATGGGAGTACATCATCTAAAACAACTTCCTTATCCGAAAGAAGCAGTATTCCTGACGTGCCTTTTGTCACGGGAATCTCTGTAGTATACTGCGCTATACCCATCATAGGCCCACCGATTATCGCCTTTTTCGGAGGGATCCGGAGCCCACCGCACGCCTCAATAATGTCATTCACCAGGGTGCCTATGGGAACCATGAGATTCCCTGGCTCTTTCACACAGCTTCCGGCTATGGTAACGACACGCCTTGTGAGCGGCATGCCGTCAAGGACCGCCTCTTTAACTGCAACCGCAGTGCCTACGTTGTTTACGACTACGCCCACATCCACCGGTAGTCCTCCTGAAGGCACTTCGCGCCCGAGAATTGCCGAAATCAACTGTTTCTCAGCGCCTTGCGGGTACTTGACTCCGAGAGGCACAATCCCAATCCTGTCGTCCCCTTCGGCAACTTCCCTCAAAGCCGAAATGGCGTCAGGCTTGTTATTCTCAATGCCTATGACCGCGCGTTCCACCCCTATGGTTTTCATAAGCAGCCTGGCGCCGGCAACTACGTCAGCCGGGCGCTCCACCATGAGCCTGTGGTCAGCGGAAAGATAGGGCTCGCACTCTGCACCGTTAAGCAGCAGGGTATCGAAGGTCTTGCCTGCCGGCGGAGTAAGCTTGAAATACGTAGGGAATGCAGCCCCTCCGAGGCCTACTATACCTGCCTCGCGAATGATTCCAATAAGCTCGTCGGGAGTCAGATTATCAGCGTTATCCCGAGGCTTTATTGTCTCATCCGGGGTGTCAAGGCCATCAGACTCAATCACGATAGAAAGCCCGTCCACACCGCTTGACTGCGGGTGCTTTGCGACAGCCTTTACCTTGCCCGACACACTGGCATGAATAGGAGATGTAAGATGCGCCTTGCTGTCCCCGATCTTTTGCCCTACCTTGACTTCATCCCCAACCTTCACAATAGGCTCGCACGGAGCGCCGGTATGCTGATGAAGGGGGATCACCACCTTCCCAGGCGAAGGCATCGGCCTAATCGGCTTGGCGTAAGTCGCATCTTTGTTATAGCTGGGATGGACTCCTCCCTTGAAAGTCCTAATTGCCATGTTCTCCAATACTCCCCCTTCCGACAATCTTACAGTCTCCCTAATAACCGAATACCTTTTCAAAGTTAATTTTCATAATCCATATAAGATAATACCACAATTGACCCGGTTATGCAGAACTGACCCCATACTACTGTAAACAACTGCAAAACGTAAAGGGGCGTCCGACTTACGCGCCCCCGAGGTTGCTCAGGCATTCCGGTTGAACCTTCCCATTAGTCGCAAAACGTCCCGGCGGCATAAGCGCCGCCGGGAAAATCAACAACAAAATCACCGCTAGAATAGGCCGACAATATTACCCTCATCGTCAATGTCGACATTCTCTGCAGCAGGATGCTTGGGAAGGCCCGGCATAGTCATCATTTGTCCGCAAAGGGGAACAATGAACCCTGCCCCTGCAGATATCCGCACCTCGCGCACGTTGAGTTCCCAATCAGTGGGCGCCCCTCTTAAAGCAGGATCGTCAGTCAGCGAAAGCTGTGTCTTTGCGGTGCAAATCGGCAAGCCTCCTAAGCCCTGCCTTTCGATGGTCCTGATGTCGCGCTCTGAAGAACCTGAGTAAATGACCCCCTTGGCTCCATAAATCTCCTTGGCCAGCTTCTCGATTTTATCCTTCACCGGAGTATCCAGTTCGTACAAGAACCTGAAGTCAGGCTTCTCTTGCTCCAGGCAATCCAAGACTTCCCTGGCCAGCTCGAGGCCGCCTTCACCGCCACGGCCCACCACTTCAGATATAGCAGCGCGAACTCCTAAATCATCACAATGCTTCTTCAAGAATTCCAGCTCTTCCTCATCATCAGTGGGGAATCTGTTAATGGCTACAACGACTGGAAGGCCGAACTTCTCCCTTACGTTCTCTATGTGTTTATCCAGGTTCTCGCAGCCCTTCTCTAAAACAGCCAGGTTCGTCTCAGCAAGTTTGTCCTTCGGCGCTCCGCCGTGGTGGTTAAGGGCACGGGCAGACGCAACGATCACAACTACGTCAGGCCTCAGGTCGCTCATACGGCATATTATGTCGAAGAACTTCTCAGCACCGAGATCAGCAGCGAACCCGCCTTCTGTAATGGCATAGTCGGCCAACCTGAGAGCCGTTTGCGTAGCCACAATGCTGTTATTGCCATATGCAATATTCGCGAAAGGCCCGCAGTGCACGAAAGCAGGCTGCCCCTCCAGGGTCTGGACTAAATTCGGTTTTATCGCTTCCTTCATAATGACCGCCATAGCCCCAACTGCTCCCAAATCAGCAGCAGTGACAGGCTTCCCATCGTACGTGTATCCCACGATAAGCTTGGCAAAACGCTCTTTCAAAGTGCTTATCGACGGAGATAACCCGAAACAGGCCATTATCTCCGATGCCACGGTAATGTCAAATCCGCTCTCCATGGGAGTGCCGTTTGCCTTTCCTCCCAGGCCGACTACTATGTTACGCAACTGCCTGTCGCTTATATCCATAACGCGACGCCATGCAATTCTCCTGGGATCGATACCGAGATCGTTCCCTTGGTGAATATGGTTCTCCACCATGGCTGCAAGGAGGTTATGAGCCGCGCCTACCGCGTGGATGTCCCCGGTGAAATGGAGGTTAATGTCCTCCATAGGAAGCACCTGTGAGTATCCGCCTCCTGCAGCTCCGCCCTTAATGCCAAAAGTGGGTCCAAGTGACGGCTCTCTGAGGGCAACCATAACACTCTTCTCCATTTTCCCCAGAGCTTGAGCCAGTCCTACAGCCGTACACGTCTTGCCTTCACCGGCAGGCGTAGCCGTTATCGCAGTGGTGTAAATCAGTTTCCCGTAAGGACGTGCTTTCAGCCTTTCGATAGTCTCCAAGCTAACCTTTGCCATATACTTACCGTAGAATTCAAGATCATCCTCAGTAAGTCCTATGCTTTTCGCGATTTCCAGGATAGGCTTGAGCTTTGCGCTCTGTGCAATCTCGATGTCAGGAGGAATTCTACCGTAAGTCCCTTTTGACATATCTACATACCCCTTCCGTTTTTTGTGCGGATATACTCGTCAATCCCATGGGCAGCCAGCTTGCCTGCGCCCATTGCTGCAATCACAGTGGCGGAGCCTGTAACAATATCGCCACCTGCGAATATTCCAGGTATGTTCGTCTTGCCTGTCTCTTCATCAGCGATGACGTTGCCGCGCCGACCCAGAGCAAGCCCGGAAACGGTCCTTATTAAGAGGGGGTTGGGATTGGTGCCGACAGCGGATATTACTGTGTCAACATCGAGGATGAATTCTGAACCGGGAACAGGAATCGGCCTCCGCCTTCCGCTGTCATCTGCCTCGCCCAACTCCATCCGGATGCACTCCATCCCCTTTACCCAGCCTTGGTCATCTTCCAGGATACGCACCGGGTTTGAGAGGAGCATGAATTCGATTCCTTCCTCCTCCGCGTTTTCCACTTCTTCTACTCGTGCAGGCATTTCCGCTCTTGAACGCCTGTAGACGACTGTGACTTTTTCCGCACGCAATCTCAGCGCGGTTCGGGCGGAATCCATAGCCACATTGCCTCCGCCTACAACTACAACACGCTTACCGACCCAAATCGGAGTATCATATTCCGGAAATCGGTAGGCTTTCATCAGGTTTGCTCTGGTTAGGAATTCATTAGCTGAGTACACGCCGTTTAGGTTTTCCCCGGGCACTCCCAGGAAATAGGGCAGGCCGGCGCCTGTACCCAGGAATATGGCGTCAAATCCTTGTTGGAAAAGCTCATCCACTGCAACTGTTGTACCTACAAGCACGTTAAGGCGTATTTCTACGCCTTGACTCCTAACATATTCCACCTCCTCATCAACAATGGCTTTCGGCAGACGAAACTCAGGGATACCGTACCTGAGCACACCACCTGTAGCATGCAATGATTCAAACAGGACAACCTTGTAGCCAAGCTTGTTAAGCTCGGCTGCACACGTCAAGCCCGCAGGGCCTGAACCGACAACTGCGACTTTTCCCGAAGACAAGTCAGAATGCACCGCTTCAGCCAGGGGATCCCCGTGAACTCTTTCGTAATCAGCGCAAAAACGCTCAAGGGCTCCTATTGCCACAGGTTCACCTTTCTTGCCCAGAGTGCATACTGCCTCGCACTGGCTTTCCTGAGGACATACGCGGCCACACATAGCAGGTAAACTGTTTTTTTCCTTAATCTTCTTTCCCGCCCCAAGGAAGTCGCCTTCTGCGATCAGGGCAATGAACTCAGGAATATCTACACCGACAGGACACCCGGCGACGCAAGGCTTCTTTGGACATCCAATACAACGAGTAGCTTCAGCCACTGCCAAATCCGGCGTGTAGCCTAACGCTACCTCGTCAAAGTTCCTAATGCGAATATCCGGAGCTTGTTTCGGCATTTCGTGTCTTTGTCTTCTTACTTTTGATGACATTTGCATCCCCCCGCGCCGGCCAGATAATGTTCCATGGCGAGCTTTTCCTCTGCCAGAAAGCGCTTCTGTCTTGCTATCAATTCATCAAAATTCACCTTATGACCGTCAAACGCAGGACCTTCAACACAAGAGAACTTAGTCTCACCGTCGATTGTCACACGGCATGAACCACACATCCCTGTGCCGTCCACCATAATCGCGTTCAAGCTGACAATGGTCTTTACTCCGAACTCCCGAGTGACTCTTGACGCTTCGCGCATCATCAGAAGAGGCCCTATGACTATTACCTCATCGGGACGAAGCCCCTTCTCCAGCAAGTCATGAAGGACTTCGGTAACAAAACCTTTGTGCCCGAAGCTTCCATCGTCTGTGCTGTAGTGAACCTCATCACTTGCCTGCTCCATTCTCTCTTTGAATATCAACATGTCTTTTGTCTGCGCGCCTATAAGAGATATGACTCGAGTCCCGAGTTTGTGGTAAGCCTTTGCCTCAGGGTATATTGGAGCAACCCCTACTCCTCCTGCTACACAAAGGACACAGTTCAGCTTCTCGATCTCTCTGGGAGTTCCAAGGGGGCCCACAATATCCAAAATAAAATCATCTTTCCTGAGCGTGCCCAACTCAGTCGTGCTTTTCCCAACTTCCTGAAACACCATGGTCAAAATGCCGGTCGTAGGATCGCTGTCTGCTATTGTTAAGGGGATTCGTTCTCCCCTTTCATGCATCCTTAACACAACAAACTGCCCTGGATGCGCATGAGCGCATATCTCAGGAGCGTCTACTTCAACTAGCTTGATTTTGGGCGCCAGCGTTTCTTTCTTGAGAATCTTATGCATTTCACTCCTCCTTGCCCATGACCTGACATGTCCTGTGCCCGTAAAGCCGAAAAATGTATCATGATGCAATTGTTAGTACGCCTAAAATAACCACGATATATATTCGATGCGACTTCAAATAATCCTCCCGAACCTTAGAGGTAATAAGCCAGGTGCATCAGATCTACGCTGAGATCTGTATTATGAACTCTGATTCCTTCAGGCGCTTTCAGGTGTACCGGCGCAAAGTTGAGAACTGCCTCGATTCCTGCGAATGCGCACTGATCCATCACTGTCTGAGCTGCCTCAGCGGGAACGGCTATGACAACCATCCTGAATCCAAGCTCCAGGGCCTTGTCGTGAAAGCGGTGAATATGGTCTATCGGTATTCCGTTGATCAGTTCACCGATCACCCCGGGATTGGAATCAAACAAAGCCACCAGCTTAAGATGGTAATCTTCTTCAGCGTCATACCTTTGAATTATATACCTGGCAATCGCATGGCCCAAATTGCCTACACCGATAATTCCGACCTTTATCTCCTTGTCCAGATTCAGAATATGTTTGAGCCTGCTGCGCAAGCTCCCTATATCATAGCCAAGCCCCTGCTTACCGAAGGCGCCGACAATACCGAGGTCCTTCCTGACCTGGGCAGGACTGACGCCTGACTTCTCACCCAGCTTAAAGGAGGAAATAATATTCCCGTAAGAGTCCTCACACAGGTTCTCAAGAACCCGAAGATATACAGGGAGGCGCCTAATAACAACATCAGGAATATTCCCCTTTTCCACTGTCCTCCCCCTTTATACATAGATCCATAACCATCAACCTTGCTTGGGTTCGGGTATTCCTCATTCATGCCCGGCGCACGCAACAGAGCGGCGCAAAAGCGCCGCTCTGTCTCAAGCTCAATCTATCCCGTCCGCTCAAGGCAGAGCCGGCGCCACCTTGATTCCACTTCAGACTTCTAAGTAGATCACCATAAGTAATCACCGGTTCCAGAAAGTGTACGTACCGTGCAGGGTTGCCGGTGTTGCACTCGGGGACGGCGCCCCAAGCGGGTCGCCTTGACAAAATCCGGCCCGTAAGCCAGTGGCCGAATTTTGACACCCCTCGCAGCAATCACCGCCAACCCAAGACAATCGAAAAACGAGCGAAAACTAATGAACTCATACTTAGGCAGTGCATGACAAAAGGAGCACTCGGAAAATGCCTTCCCCCACTCCCTCCGTCATGGACTAAAATGAAGTCACATCCTACATACCCCGGTGGGACACCGCTTCTCCTTGATGTGAGCTTCAAACTCGTCTCCAAAATACCTCAGCATGGTCATAACAGGTATAGGCGCGGACTGACCCAGCCCGCAGAGGGCGGTCTGTTGCATAGTCCGGCCCAGATCCTTCAAAACTCTGAGATCTTCGTAGGTTCCGTCACCGTGCGCAGTCTTCTTCACAATATCGTGCAATCTTGTCGTGCCTATCCTGCAAGGAACACATTTCCCACAGGATTCCCTAACGAAGAACCTCATGAAGGATTCTGCAATGTCAACTATGCAATGGCTGTCGTCCATTATCAGTAATGCGCCTGATCCAAGGGCAGACCCCATCTCAGGGAGAGTAAAGTAATCCATAGGCACGTCCAGCATCTCGCTGGGTAGACATCCCCCGGAAGTACCTCCGGTCTGCGCCATCTTGAACTTCCGGCCTTCCGGGATCCCTCCGCCGATCTCGTAGACAATCTTCCGGAGGGTAACCCCCATCGGCACTTCAATAAGGCCCTTACTGTTAATGTCCCCTGTCATGGTAAACACCTTTGTGCCAGGACATTTCGGAGTACCGAATCCCCTGTACCAGTCAGCCCCCTCAAGTATTATCGGAGGAATATTCGCCAGTGTTTCCACATTATTTACTACTGTCGGCTTCCCTAAGAAACCATGAGTGCCCGGATACGGAGGCTTGACCCTGGGTTCTCCCCTTCCACCTTCCATAGACTCGATAAGCGCAGTCTCCTCGCCACACACGTAAGCCCCTGCGCCTTCTCTTACCTCCACATCAAAGGAAAAACCTGAGCCAAAAATATCTTCACCCAGCAATCCCATGGCCTTTGCCTGCTGGATTCCTTGGTTCATTCGATGGATCGAAAGTCTATACTCGCCTCTTATGTACACAAAGCCCCGCTCGGCGCCGATTGCGTATCCGGCAATAGCCATAGCCTCGAGGATACTGTGGGGATCTCCTTCCAAAATCAGACGATCCTTGAAAGTCCCCGGCTCGCCTTCATCAGCATTACATATTATGAACTTCTCATCAGCGTCGGCATCGGCCGTAAAACCCCATTTCAAACCTGTGGGGAATGCAGCTCCTCCTCTGCCTACAAGCCCCGATCTCTTAACAACTTCTATGACATCGCAAGGTTCCATCTCAGTCAGACATTTTGCCAAAGCCCGGTATCCATCATAGGCGATGTACTCCTCAATAGAGGCCGGATCAATAATTCCGCAGTTTCGAAGGACAATCCTCTCTTGGACCTCCAGATACCGAGGTTCCTCATAGCTTACAATCCCCCGAATGCTGCCTTCCCCGGTAAGGCTCTGGACGATTCTTCCTTTCAGAAGATGCTCCTCAACAATCTTAGGGACATCGGAAACCGCAACTTTCTCATATAGCGTCCCTTCAGGGTAAACCACGGCCACAGGACCGAGATCACATGGGCCCAAACAGCCCGTTTCAATTACCCTTACCTCTCCATCCAGACCCAGGCGTTTCAACTCGCTGCTGAAGGCATCACTAACCGCCTTGCACCCTTCAAGCACGCATGGAGTTCCCCCACATACCAGAACGTGTGAACGGTAGATTTGCACGAGTGCCCACCTCCTCCCGGACGTCACCTATATTTATCAAGAATAACGGGAATATCATTGGGCGTGAGGTTGCCGTACACTTCATCATCAATCATAATTGCCGGAGCCACCCCGCATACTCCGAGACAGCTTGTGTGTTTGAGAGTAAACTTACCGCAACTTGTAGTGCCTCCCATGGGAATTCTGAGTTCCCGCTGAAGAACATCAATCAACGATTCTGCGCCCAGCAAATGGCATGGCGCGTTTTCACATACTCTGATTACGTGTTCTCCCATAGGTTCTACAGAAAGCAGGGTATAGAAGGTAGCGACACCATACACCTTTGAGAGTGGTACATCAAGGCCCTTTGCAACCTGGTTAAGCGCATTTTCAGGAAGGTATCCCAACATCCTCTGAACATCATTCAAGATAGCGATAAGTTCATGTTTGCTCCCGCCATGGTTCAAGACAATTTCGTTGACAGTCGATTCCAAACTGTCCAAGCCCGCAGGAATAACACCCATCTCGAAGCCCCCTTTTCGCGAAAGGCGCTCTGTTTCGTTAACCGGTGGGAATTACCCACTCCCCGACTACCTGACCGTTCACAACATGACTGGCGACAATCTTGCGTGCTTTCTCCCTGGAAACCTTGCCGTACGCAACCTTCTCAGCGCCTGGCATGACAACAGTTACAATAGGTTCCTGTTCACATAATCCGATACAGCCTGTCTGAGTCACAACAACATCCTGGATATTACGCCGTGCAAGCTCATCCATAATAGCTGATAGAGTTTCACGAGCACCTGCTGCAATTCCGCATGTCCCCATGCCTACCACAATTTTGGCGGTCTCTCCGCCTTCCCTGAGTCTGGTCATTGCTTGAGCTTGCTTCCTGATTCGTTCCAATTCCTCCACCGTTTTCACTTGCGACACCTCCCAAGACTTGCCCATCAACTCTGTCTTAAATCCCACATTCATGCAAACCGGTAAGTTCTGCCATAATATCCAACATTTTGAACCAAAACCCTATTATCCCACTCCCTATTCACTAGAATACTACTTTGTGCGAAATTTCACAATCCCCCTTTTACACTTTTCATAACTTATCTCGAATATCTTCATCCTCGCTTCCTTTATGTTCATTCGCGCCGAGGATTCGAATAACCTTTGCCTGGTACTTGGAAATAGCAGGATGCCGGCTGTATGTAGCTATCCCCGCGTAGACAAGCCCGAGCAATCCGAAACCAAGAACCGCTGAAGCCACATGCGCCATGTCCGGTCGACCGATGAAAGAGGCAAATACTGTTCCAAAGTATAGGCCGGCCAGGAGAAACGCAACAGGTATCAGGTACACAATAGCTGCAGCCCTCACCACCTGGGATCCTTCCAACTCCAGTTCAACTTCATCATATTCCTTCGCACCTATAGTATTTGTGGCAACTGCGACAATCTTATCTCTTGACCCAAACCCGCACACTTTGCAGCGGCTGCATTCATCCTTGCGAAGTATCTCGACTTTAGCCACATTACCGGCAGTTTCAATGACTCTGCCTCGCTCTTTCATATTACCTACAACCTCCGTCGCTTCATCGCAACCGGTTTACGACACCTGAACATGCTCCAGCCCTTCCTTGATTACATTGCGTATTACAGGCACTGCGGACGGACTTCCGAGAGGTATGTCCCCAAGTATCTCCACCAGTGTACTTGTACTACACGTGAACTTAGCTTTCCCTCCGGTGTGTCGATACTTGAAATTTACCTCGGGATTGCAGACTATGAGAAGAGCCATAGTCTCCGCCATATCTCCAAGAGGCGCTCTGTCAATATTGCTGAGCCTAAAATCGGCTTTAATCTCTGTCCCCTCACCCACTGCAGATCGAATCTCCAGATCCCCTCCTGACGTTCTTGCAGCTTGCCGAAAGAGAGGTATTCCAAGGCCCACTCGCCGGGTTCTTCTGGATGTGACAAAAGGATCGGTAATGGCCTCAAGAATCTCCGGAGGAATTCCCGGCCCGTCGTCTGTAATATGTATAGTCAAAACATCAGAAGCTTCGTCCTCATTGATTACGATTTCTATGTTGTCAGCCCCTGCTTCTATCGAGTTTTGAGCTATATCAAGGATATGAAGAGACAACTCTCGCACATAATCCCTCCTGCATTCGATATCCAAGTGGATCGCCATAAGTAATCGCCGGCTCCGGTAAGATGTACATACCGCGCGGGGGTTGCCGGTGTTGCACTAAGGGGACGACGCCCCAAGCGGGTTGCCTTGACAAAACAATCACCGGCTTCAGAAAACGCACGTACCGTGCGGGGCCACCCAAGATAATCGGAAAACGAATGAAAACTAATGAACTCGCACTTAGGGCCCAGATATACAACCGTCACGTAGCCACTTCCCTAGGCGCAATATGCCTTCCCTCATGGAAATTCAAAGCAAGCAAGAACTCATCCCACGTTGCGGATTCCATTCGGATTTCGGTAAAAGCCTCTATTTCGCTTAACCTGTGAGCATCCGAGGATCTGACCAAAGGAAACCCGGCAATGGACGGAAATCTATCTCTCGCTTCTTCAGTGCTGATATTTCTTGATATTTCCATACAGCAAGGTTGAAGCCCATCGGGCACAAACCCAAGGTTTCTTATGAGACTGAATGACGGCCTATCCACGTGCGCAGGTATTACCAGGCCTTCTAACTCCCGGACACGCTTTCCTACGTAATCAACGCCCAGGGATGTGGAGGCCAGAAGCAAAGTGCGCAACTTACCTGTCACGTTGCCACAGGAATCCATTACCAGTTGCTCACCGAACCTTTCCTCGTCGTTCCTAATGTCAGGTAAAGCGGAATAGATTTCTTCCTGCCAGGAAATTAAGGTGTCCAGGCGTGGGAAGAATGTAAGCACATGCACATCTTCCACAGTCTGGACTTCAATTCCGCCGAGCACCATTACGCCTTCATCTACCCCTCGGCGGATTACAGGCAAAACATTCTCCGCCGAATTATGATCGCATATTCCTATGATTTCCAGGCCTTTGGCTTTAGCGGCCTCGATTATCGCAGGCGGAGTCATCTCATTCTCTGCACAAGGGGAAAGAGCGGTGTGGATATGGAGATCAGCCAAAAAGAGCCTCACCTTGCTCCCTCCCCTTTACTTTTTCCCACGGCCCCTTATACCCATTTGGTACAGCATGCCTGCTACTTCAAAAGAAGGTTTTGACGTGGTGAGTAAGGGAATACCTTCTTCATCAGCCTTCAGGACAGTCTCATGAGGGGGATTCGCTCCTCCTGCCACTACAACTGCGGAAACGCCCGTAAGGCTTGCGACAGCGACGATATTCTGGTGTATCTGAACGGTAACCCAGACATCGCCCTGCCCGGCACCGGCCATGACATCACTTAGAAGATCTGATGAGTATCCAAATGACACATGGTTGTCCAATGACCCTGCGCCGGCTGCTACTTCACACTCAAGCTTTTCTACAATATCCCGCACCCTCACCTGATGACTCATACAATCACTCCCAAGGCTTTGAGAAAGCATTATTCTCCTTTAGAGCAGGCGGGCTCTTCTTTGCCATTTCCAGGAGCTGCTCAGCAAGGATTTCGATTTCCTCGCGCAGTTTGAGGACACAGTCAGTGTCAACTGCCAGTCCCTGAACAATATCCTCAGCCAATGCGCGACAGTGGGGACTGCCACACGAACCGCAGTCGAGGCCGGGCAACTCGCTGACCACCTTCTCTATCATCTCAGCTTTAATGATAGCCCGAGACACATCTTGATCAAGCCTGAACGCAGGTACTGCCACAATTTCAGGTTGCATCGTAAACTCATCGAGACGATTCTTGAGATTAAGACTCTTGTCAAGCTCCTCACACAAGTTAGGAGGCACCTCGGATTTATCCACAAGAGCCTCCAAATTCATACGGCCTATGAACGGGTTGAGTACAGTCAGAGCCCCGCCGACGCATCCTCCTATGCACGCCTGCGCTTCTACGAATTCTATGTCAGGCAGCTTGCCCATTTCCAGTTGCTCCAGGACATCTATAACATTGTGTATTCCGTCCACCACAAGGCTCTTGGCGATTCTGGCTGCAACACGTTCGCCTCCTGAACGTCCCCAGCCCACTCCTGCCGCTGACGCCTTAAGCTTGGGATAAGGAGGCGAAACCTCCGGAAGCCTTTTTGTAATCTCTCCATATGCATCTGAGATGGATATGGCTCCGTCCACAGAAAACGTTCCAAGCTTATTAGCTTCCCGAACCCAAGTCACTTTTGCAGGACACGGAGTAATGAAAAAGGCGCCGATGTTCTCTTTCGCGATCCCCATCTCCCGGCTCTTAATCTCTTTAGCCAGCTTCCCCGAGCATGCCATGGGAGAATCAACCGGAATCAGGTAGTCTATCAATGCAGGGAAGCGCACTTGAATCAGTCTAACTGCCGCGGGGCATGCAGCAGAAATTGCCGGCCCCCTCCTGCGCCTCCTCTTAAGATACTCCACAGTCAGGAACGTGGATATGTCCGCGCCGTACGCCACCTCGAAGACATCGTCAAAGCCCATGTCCATAAGCGCGGCCAAGATTCGTCTGGGGTCAACCTCCCTGCCAAACTGCGAATATAAGGCAGGAGCAGGTAAAGCAATTGAATATTCGAATTCCTTCAATCTCGACAGCGAGTCCGTAATCGCTGTTTTTGCGTGGTTGTCACAAGTCCTGATACACTCACCGCAATCAGTACATCTTTCCGCGTTGATCCTGGCCTTCCCGGCTCTGACTCTGATAGCTTCAGTCGGGCAGTTCTTGATGCACCTGGTGCACCCACGGCACTTCTCCTCAATCAACAAGACCGAGTGGAATAATTGGCCCATGATCAACTTCCTTCTTTCGTCCGCAAGTTTATCACTGCTCTTATACTTGTCCCGGAGCCTACTTGCGACTCCACCTCGAGCTCGTCAGAATATCGCTTCATGTTGGGAAGGCCCAGGCCGGCCCCAAATCCCATCTCCCTGATATCCTCAGGCGCAGTAGAGTACCCCACTTGCATTGCCAAAGCAATGTCGGAAATACCCGGGCCCTCATCATCAGCGTAGATATTTACTCTTTCAGGTAATATGTCGATAGCGACTGTGCCGCGGTAGGCGTGTATGACTATATTCATCTCCGCCTCATATGCGACTATGCCCACACGTCTGGCTGTCTCTGCGTCTATACCTATCTGACGGAGCGTCCTTTTGATCTTTGCCGCTACCCCTCCTGCAGCTTGGAAGTCCCTTCCCACAACCGAGTACTCAAGGCGCATCCTTGCCTCCTCCCACAGCACGCGGCCAATGCCGCCAGCCGGGCAAGCCTGCAGTGAACAAAAGGCCGGCTGACTCATACAATGGATAGTGCGTACACATGATTGGGAGGCCCAATTCATTACCCAATTCGATAATGTCCGGAGTGGGCCGCTTACCGCGAACAAAGACAATGGCAACAAGATCTATCATTTCAGCCGCGCGGATTATTTGGGGGGATACTAACCCTGTTAGGACAATCATCTTCTCTTTCGTAAATGCTAACATGTCACTTATGAGATCGCATCCGCAACCCGCTTCGACCGTAAGATCCAGCTTATCCTCGCCTGTCAGGACTTCTGCCTCAAGAATTCTGGCTACATCCCTAAGTTGCATTTAGCTTCAACCCTCCGTCCGAAACCGTAATTTATCTTTGGATGATCACAGAGTATCCCTGTGCCTCCAGCTCTTTTGCAAGGGAATCAGCGTTAGCTTTGTTCTGAAATGCTCCGACTTGAATCCTGTGTGGTATTCCGGGTGTAATGAAAATAGGATACCCTGCTTCCTCAAGCACACGCCCGACTCTATCCGCTTCGCCTCTTTCATAGAACTCCCCGACTTGGACCTTGTAGAAGACAGATTCGCCTGTAACCTCACCTGTACCTGACGCGGTCTCTGTCGTTCCACGGATGGCAGCATCCGGCTCTTTCAGTTGAGTCGTGCTTGGCGCTTTCTGCAACTCGGGAGAAATCGGAGATGCGGGCATTGCGCCACTTTGTGAATTATTGCTATCTGCTGGAGTCGATTCGGTTGTCAGGGTCTGGCCAGGCCGCGGCGTCTGCAAAGATGATGCGCAATAGCTCAAGACATACTTGCCAAGCAAGACACCAAGTCCTACCATGGCTGCAAGCGTCACGACCCATACCAACACAAGCCATATGGATTGCTCCTTGGTTCTGGTTTTTCGCTCCGGCATCCTGCACCCCTCCTTAGCGTCATCTATCCGGTAATATTACATATTACCTTACCAGGCACGACTTTCCTCCTAAGCGGTTACGAGATCCGCTCCCAAGGAGGACGCATATGAAGATCAAGTTTGAGGAGCCTGGTCCCTGGGGGATTCACGGCGCTTTCAGCTATGTCCCGGCTTGCGCATGCAAATACCAGAGGAAGATTCAGCTCGCTGCCAAGGGACCGGCAAATTTCTATCCCTCTCATGATATCATCGGGTTCGGTATCCTTGCCCAAGTGTGTATTGCTGACTATTCCTGTTACGGAAAGCTGCGATGCTGTCTCAATCGATTCAAGCATCGCCAAAGCGCCGGCTACATCCTGAGTAAAGGGGCGATTCGTGTTTACAACGAAATACATGTCGTAACCTACCGTCTTGAACTGCCGTCTGAACCCTGAAAGCGCCTTAGCGCCTACAGGATCGCCCCCCACATCGAACACTACTTGAAGTGCCGGATCTTGAAAAGCCCGGTATACGGCAGGAGAAACCGACGGCAGGTCAGCAGCCTCCAGGCCGGGACTGGATGAGATGACGCCTATCCCAAGGTCTTTCATGGCAGAGGCAGCTTCACGAGACCTGAAATACGGATTTACGATATCAAAGTCAACGATAGAGACTTCCTTGCCCTGGGCCCGCAGGTGTTTTGCATAATTCAGCGCAATTTCCGTCTTCCCGGACCCGAAAGCGCCGACAAATATCACTACCCTATGACTCATAGGAAATTTCCCTGCTGTCTGCAAAAGGTAACGGCGTACGTCTCCCACAAGGTAGATGGATCCCGAGACCACCAGCGCACCGCTGTCGCCTACTTCTTCCAGCCCTCTGTCTACAGCCTTGAACGGATCGCTTACCGCCTCAGCCCGAACCCCGTTCTTTCGTGCAAGGCAGAGAAGCCGGCAAGGGTCTGTCATACCGCTCCTTGATGACAAAGCCTCCGTGGCAATGACAGAATCCGCAAACTTCGAGATTTCCGATACCATTTCTTCTGCGGGCTTGTCTCGGGATATACCTATTACAGCAGTAACAGGCCGTTCGCCGACTATCTCCGGAATCGCCTCCCTGAGCCTCCTGGCACCGTCAGGATTATGGGCACCGTCAACCAAAACGAGCGGCTGTCGTTGCAGTACCTCGAGCCTTCCCGGCCATGAGACAAGCCTAAGGCCGGCCTTAAGTTCTACGTCTCCTATGTCTATCCCCATTTGGCACATGGCATCTATTACGCCTACTGCGACAGCCGCATTCTCGACCTGGTGTGCCCCGATAAGAGGAATCTCCAAGCGGTCATAGACACGGTTTTGAACCTTGACGGAAAAAGACTGCCCGTCCATGGACATGGATTCCCTATGGCATTCTATGTCCCTGCCGAACAGCACCATAGGAGCGGATCTCATCGTTGCGGCATCTTCTATCACCCGGAGGGCGGAAGGGTCTTGGCGTCCCACAACAACAGGAATACCTTCTTTGATAATGCCCGCTTTCTCTCCGGCGATTTCCTCAAGAGTGTTCCCAAGTATGCCTGTATGCTCCAAACTGATATTCGTAATAGCCGAAATCTTCGGCATTACGATGTTGGTTGAGTCCAATCTTCCACCGAGCCCTACCTCGACTACTGCAAAATCCACCTTCTCATAGGCAAAATGCAGAAAGGCGAGGGCGGTTCCCATTTCAAACTCAGTCGGAGGGCCCAGGCCAGGGTCCTCCGCTATGCTCTGGAAAACAGGTCCAAGTTCTGTCATGAGCTCGCCTAGTCTTGCTTTGGAAATTGGGCGCCCTCCAACCCGAATTCGCTCACTGTAAGATGAAAGATGCGGGGATGTATAAAGGCCTACACGGAAACCTGAAGCCCTTAGCACGGAGTCAATCATAGCAGACACTGAACCTTTTCCATTAGTGCCTGCAACATGCACTATAGGGTAAGCTTCCTCAGGCCTACCTGTTTTGCGCGATAAGGCAAGACTGCGCTCAAGGCCCACGTGTATGCCGAATTTGCCGAGTTCCCGCAGAAAGGCTATGGCTTCTTCATAATTCATACTGTCACTCCTTGAGCTCTCTTAGACGTTTTCGGAGCCTTTCCTCTTTTCCTCGGAATTCTATAAGTTTCTCTCTTTCTTTCTCCACAATCTCTTCTTGCGCCTTCTCCAGGAACCCCTTATTACCGAGTTTCCCGAGAGACCTGGAAATTGCCGCTTGTGTGGCATTCAAGTCTTTCTCCAATCTCTGAATTTCAACGTCAAGGTCAATAATTCCTACTAGAGGCACATATATTTCGGCGCGGGATGTTATTTGTGAAGCTGCTTTCTCAGGCCGGATATCCAGACGTTCTTTTATCACTATGCCGCTAAGCCCGGAAAGCGTATTCACAAGCTGCTCATTGCACCTTAAGATACTGCCGGTGGATCCGTCTGCCACAACGACTGCTTCGATCTTTTTGTGCGGAGGTATGTTTATCTCTGAACGGATATTTCTGATAGCACGGACCGTGTCCATCAAGACACCCATAGCCTCCTCAGCTTCAGGGTCATCCAGGCTGCTGTCAGGCATAGGCCACTCGGAAATCATGATGCTTCCGGAAGTCGCAGGCAATAGCTCCCATATCACCTCGGTGATGAAAGGAATAAACGGGTGGAGAAGCGCAAGGGTCTTCTTAAGAGTCTCCCACAGGACATACTGGGCGCACTTCCGAGCCTTTGCGTCGTCTGAGTATAGCCTTAGTTTTGCGATTTCAATATACCAGTCGCAGAATTCGTCCCATGTGAAATTGTACAAAGCTCGAGCAGCCTCTCCGATTTCGTAGTCCTTCAAGTACTCAGACACTTCACTTGCGATCTTGTTGGTTCTGCTTCTTATCCACCGATCAGCCAAAGTCAGATCCGAGCCTAAGTCCGGACTGAAGTCATTAAGATTCATAATCGTAAATCTTGATGCATTCCATAATTTGTTCCCGAAATTCCTGCTTGCCTCCAGCCTCTCTTCCCTGAATCTCATGTCATTACCCGGCGTGTTACCCATGACGAGGGTGAACCTAAGCACGTCTGCGCCGTATTCGTCAACTATTTCCAGGGGGTCCACTCCTGTGCCAAGGGATTTGCTCATCTTCTTGCCGCCGGACGCCCTTACCAATCCGTGAATTAGCACGTCATGAAACGGCACATCGTCCATAAACTCCAGGCCCATCACAATCATTCTGGCTACCCAGAAGAAGATGATGTCATATGCGGTCACCAGGACTGAAGTGGGATAGAAATGCTTTAACTCGGGAGTCTCCTCGGGCCACCCCATAGTGGAAAATGGCCATAGGGCAGATGAAAACCATGTATCCAGCACATCGGGATCCTGGGTTAAGGCACCTGCGCCACACTTCGGGCATTCGCCGGGAGTATCCAGAGCTGCGATTGCCACTTGGCACTCGTCGCAGTACCATACCGGAATCCTGTGTCCCCACCATAGCTGCCTTGATATGCACCAATCATGGACGTTTTCCATCCAGTTGAGATAGACCTTGCGGAACCTCTCAGGTACAAACCTGATTCTGCCTTCTTCAACAGCTCTGATTGCAGGCTCTGCAAGGGGTTTCATTTTCACGAACCATTGCCGGGAAACCAAAGGCTCAACGGAAGTGCGGCACCTCTCACAATGCCCTACAGAGTGGGTGCGCTTTTCAACCTTAGCTAAACGTCCTGTAGCTTGCAGTTCCGATATTACTTCGTCCCGGCATTTGTACCTGTCGAGGCCATGGTATTTCCCTGCCTCTTCAGTCATTTGGCCATCCTCGTCAATGACTTTGACAAGAGGCAACGAATGCCTAAGTCCAATCTCGAAGTCATTTGGGTCATGCGCAGGAGTGACCTTCACAGCTCCTGTCCCGAATTCAGGGTCTGCCCATTCATCTGCGATGACCGGTATTTCCCTGTTCATGATAGGGAGCACGACGTGCCTGCCGATGACGTCCTTATAACGTTCGTCAGCCGGGTTTACGGCAACCGCGGTGTCACCAAGCATTGTTTCAGGGCGTGTTGTCGCAACTTGCACATAACCCTCTCCGTCGGAGAAGGGATAGTTGATGTAGTACAGGGCGCCTTCTGTTTCTTCATGGTCGACTTCAAGGTCGGACAACGATGTATGGCACCTCGGGCACCAATTCACAATATAGGCGCCTCTGTATATTAGCCCTTTCTCGTAAAGACTCACGAAAACCCTTCGGACGGCTCTGGAAAGGCCTTCATCCATAGTGAACCTTTCCCTCTGCCAATCACAGGACGCGCCGAGCTTCTCAAGTTGCTTTCTAATCTCCCCGCCGTACTTGTGTTTCCATTCCCAAACACGTTCTATAAATTTCTCCCTTCCCAAGTCATGCCGAGTCAAGCCTTCCTCAGCAAGGGCGGTTTCAACCTTAACCTGCGTGGCAATGCCTGCGTGGTCCATCCCTGGAATCCATATAGCGTTGTGCCCAAGCATTCTGTGCCATCTCACCAATATATCTTGGAGGGTATTATCCAGGGCATGCCCTATATGCAACACCCCTGTAACGTTCGGAGGCGGGATTACTATGCAAAAAGGCTCACCTTCAGGACGGACTTCTTGGTGAAAAAGCCCGCTCTCGACCCATTTCTCATAGATTCTCTCCTCAAATTCCAGAGGATCATAGACAGTAGGCATGTTGCTTTGATTCTTATCTTCCGGAGTCTTCCTTTCGTCTCTCATAGCCTCTTGTCTTCCACCTTTCATGCACTTATGCTTCTTGGAAAAATCGAAAAGGCTCCTTTCGCCCCAAGGGCGAAAGGAGCCTGCTTCCGCGGTACCACCTTGTTCTTCGCAGGCCGGCGCACAATTATCCAGGCGGGCGCTGCGAACTCTCATTCGGCTGTAACGGGCCTCCCGTCAACATCTACTGAAGATACGCCGGCAGGCGCATCTTGTTGGATGTCGCCACTCAGAAGCGACCTTCGATGTGCGCTTATCCCAGGAGGCTTACACCTCAAGCCGGCCTCCCTCTCTTAGGGCAGCGTCACTCTACTCCTCTTCATCATCGAGTCTGCTGTCATGGGGTATTCAGTTGTGGATATGATACCTTAGGCAACGCAATGCGTCAAGTTTCCTTATTTCATGTGGGTCACAATATCTTTATACATCTTGATGCGGGCAGCCAAACCTTCCAGGCCTCCCATTTTCTCCTCTTTCAGGATCTGGGATACTCCTTGGAGTTCAACCCGCTTAACCCTGGCATGTTGCCGCTCAAGGTGTTTATTCAGCACGACCTCAACTCCGAACCCTGACTCCTCAATACCTGGGAGGTTCTTTAGGAATTCAGCCTTCAATGCACGCTGGCCGGAAAGTCCGGGAGTCATCTTTTGGGCAATATCAGTCGTGACTCTTCCGCCTCCGAAGACCCCCAAAGTCGCGTCGGCTTCACCTTCCAGAATAGGACGAATCAGGCTGTCCACATGCTCGGGGGTAAGCCCCACCAAATCTGCGTCGATGAACACGTAGATTTCAGCGTCTGTAGAAGACACGCCTGCCTTCATCGCGGCTCCCTTTCCTTGGTTTTGCGGGAGTTCCACAACATTGATTCCCTCAGCACTTGCTATTTCCACTGTGTCATCTGTTGAGCCGTCGCTTACTACTACAGTCTCCGAAGGCAAGACGGCTTTCTTTACGGCAGAGATTACTTTCTGTATGCGGGCGCCTTCGTTATAAGCAGGTATTATTACCGATACTTTCACTTGAACCCATCTCCCTAAAAGACCTCAAAGAATTCCTTGCTTCAGCTTTCTCCTTCCCGATTCTTACAGCTTCTTCCACTAGTCTTGACACAATATCTTCTGACGGGACACGTCCTCGAGGACTGCCTTCTGAGAAGATCACCCCTGATTTCTCGCCCAGGGCTACCCCTACGTCTGCTTCCCGTGCCTCGCCCGGACCGTTGACTTCACATCCCATTACAGCAACTCTTACCGGGTACCTGAATCCTTCAAGCCTTTCCTCCACATCTTTCAAAATCCTCATAAGATCTCCGCGGCAGCGTCCGCAGGTGGGACATGATATTATTTCTACCCTATCTACCGCAATTCCTATGCCGGCGAGTATTGCAATGCCGACTCGTACTTCTTCCTCAGGTTCGCAAGTAAGTGATACACGGATTGTATCGCCTATACCTTCCATAAGTAGTGTTCCAAGTGCAATTGCAGACTTCACTGTGCCTGTTCTGACTCCACCGGCTTCGGTAACACCCAAATGAAGCGGGAAATCGCAAAGCCCTGCCAAAGCCCGGTAGGCTTCGATCGTAGTCATTACATCTGACGCCTTCAGTGATACCACTATGTCCTGGAAGCCTTCATCCGTCAGTTGAGATATGCTCCGCTGGGCGCTTTCAACCAAAGCTTCCCAGGTGGGCCCGGAGTATTTTGACAGCACGTCTTTGGGTATGGAACCTGAATTGACCCCGACCCTTATGGGAATCCCTTGCGCCTTAGCAGCTTCCGCCACTTTCTGAACTCTGTCTCTGCCTCCGATATTGCCCGGGTTTATTCTTAGCTTATCTGCGCCTGCCCTTACGGCAGCCAGGGCTAACCTGTAATCGAAATGGACATCCGCCACCACGGGAAGAGGAGAACTCTTCTTGATTTCCCGTAAGGCCATTGCTGCCTCCATATCAGGGACAGCGCACCTTACTATATCGCAGCCTACGTCTTTGAGCCTCCGTATCTGAGATAGGGTTGCCTCAATATCTCCGGTATCAGTCTTGGTCATTGACTGAACGGAGATACGGGCGCTTCCCCCTATGCCTACCTGTCCTACCATGACCTGCCTGGATCTACGCCTTGTAATCTTCAGCAAGAGTCACTCCTCCCTCATGCTCAACCTCCCAGCACGCCCAGCCTGGCAATATCTGAGAATGTGGCGAAGACGATCAAGAGTCCGAGTATAGCCATGCCTATCATCCGGGCGAACGCTTCTTGCTCTACACTGAGAGGTTTCCTGCGTATAGCCTCGAGCAAAAGGAGTACGATCCACCCTCCGTCAAGAACAGGTATTGGAAGAAGGTTCAGGAGTCCGAGATTCACGTTGAGTAAAGCTGCAAGGTAGAGGACATTGACAAAACCCAACTTCGCGGTCTGCCCTACTGCCTGAGCGATTCCTATCGGGCCTGCTACATCAGGTTTCACCTTACCTGTAATCATTCTCCAGAGAGTTGCCAGGAGATTCCTTGACATGTTCCTGGTGAAACTTGCGCCTCGACTTACAGATTCAAGGAAACCTCTCCGTGCCCAAATCTCTGAAAGCATTACACCGATAACGCCTCCACGTGTACTTTCATCTCTCTCCGGAGTCACTACGCGCTCAATTGTCGCTCCGTCCCGCTCAATTGTAAAAGTCAACGGGCGCCCGGGATTCTGCCAAATCTTGTCCTTCACATCACCGATAGTATCAGTACGAGTGTTATCGATGGAGATAATCCTATCACCTGCCACGATGCCCCCGCGCCAAGCAGGCGTGTCAGGGTACACTTCTCCAATCACCGCTGAAGGCACGCCCGCAGATATGAAGACTATGGCGAACAGAAGGAAGGCCACAACGAAATTCATGAAAGGGCCTGCCAGGATAGTGAGGATTCTTAGGATAATAGGCTTTGATCGAAAGCTCCTGGGATCTTCGTCCTCAACATTGTCATCAGGATCAGAGGGTTCATCCAGCCCTGCAAACTTCACAAATGCCCCGACCGGGAGAGTTCGTAAGGAGTATACAGTCTCCCCTCGTTTGAATTGACGAATACTGGGGCCAAAACCCAAGCTGAATTCGTACACCCGCACACCTGCAGCCTTACCCACAATGAAATGCCCGAATTCATGGGACAGGGCAAAGGTGAGGAATACAAAAGCAAAAGCGATGATTATCATAAGCGCAGAACCAAGCACAGAATCATCTCCCTATCATTCCGGCGCGCCGGAGGACATGCTCTCTGGCCCAGGAATCAGCAGCCAATACTTCCTCCAGCGACGAACCCCCCAGCACCTCGTGGCTTGACATAGTGCCTTCTACAAGTCTTGCAATATCGCAAAACCCGATATGTCCTGACATGAACAAGCCTACCGCTTCTTCATTAGCGGCATTCATTACGCAAGGAAGAGTGCCTCCTACCTCCAGAGCCTCGTAGCCGAGACGAAGAGCAGGGAACCTCTCCAGATCGGGCTCCTCAAAGGTGAGGGCTCCCGATTCTGTAAGGTTAATCTTATCACAATACCCCTTAACCCGTCTTGGGAAAAAAAGAGCATGTTGAATCGCAAGCCTCATGTCTTGTGAGCCAAGCTGAGCCAATATAGACCCGTCAATAAACTCTACCATGGAGTGGACAATACTCTGCCTGTGAATTACTGCACGGATCCTATCCGGGCTTATTCCAAAAAGCCACCTTGCTTCTATGAGTTCAAGCGCCTTGTTCATCAGGGTCGCAGAGTCTATTGTGACCTTCCGGCCCATAGACCACGTTGGATGGCGGAGAGCCTCCATCAAGGTGACAGTCTCCATTTCTTCCTTTGAAAACCCAAGGAAAGGGCCGCCTGACGCGGTAAGGATCAGCCTTTCCACACTGAGTATATCGTGCCCCTCCAGACATTGGAATATCGCAGAGTGTTCACTGTCTACAGGCAGAATTTCCACACCGTGCCGGGACGCTGCATTAATTACTATCTGCCCGGCTGCCACCAACACCTCTTTCGTGGCAAGAGCTATGGTTTTCCCACTCTCTATAGCTTGGATCGTCGGAATAAGCCCGCACATTCCAACGATGGCACAGACTGCAAGGTCTGCAGCGCTATGAGACGCAACAGCGGAAGATGCTTCTTTTCCGCCTATGATCTCCACATCGAGATCGCGGACCCTGTCCCTAAACAGTCTGGCAGCATCTTCTTCTGCAATACCCACAATACGGGGACGCCAAAACCTTACCTGCTCTTCCAAAACGTCGACATTCCCGCCGGCTGCGAGCCCCACTATCTCAATATCAGTTCGGTGCCACTTGGCCACCTCAAGCGTTTGCGTTCCAATGGACCCTGTGGATCCCAATACTACAACAGACCGCGCCAATAAGCCCCCTCCTATTCCTTGGGCCACGAAGGCAATATCCCTACTTTGACCATCACTTTCAGGATAACTGCAATAAGCGGTCCGACGAACATTCCGACAGCGCCGAGCAGCCTATACCCAAGGTACATGGAAACCAGCACCGAAAGGGGATGAATACCAAGACTGCTCCCGAGCACTTTCGGTTCTATGCCTTTACGGACAAAGAACTGGATCGCCATGAGAACCGCGATTACTATGGCCTGGTGAAACTGCCTTACCGCAAGATAAAAGATGATCAAAGGCACGTACAGCAATCCGGGCCCGACCAGCGGAATAAGATCCAGGATCCCTGCAATGATTCCAAGAATCCAGGCATACCTGATTTTGGCAATTGTAAAGCCGACTATGCTCACAACAGTTGTTACGGTAATCAAAATGAGATAAGCCCTAATAAATCCTAGTAATGCTGAGATCAGCCCTGCTCTTGCCTGCGTAGCTCTTTCCCGCCATTTCATGGGCGCCAGATTCGCCATGTACTGTGAGAGCTCCGTCTTGTCACGGCTGATAAAAAATGCCGCAAAGAAGCTGACAATGACATTAATGCTGACTCGTGGAAGACTCATGATAACACCGGTGACACCCAAAAGAAGTCCCTCAAGGCCTGCATACAGTCGGGATTGCGCTCTTCTCACCGCCTCTATCACAGAATCCGGCAGATCTTTCGTTACGTTTTCTATCCGCAAAATGGCCTTACCAAGGATCTCTTCAAGGCTCATATTAAAAAGTGGCAACGCGCGATACAGGTCTTGCACTTCAAGGACAATTCTAACAACCATCAAAGCAATCCCAACTGACAGCAAGACAAATACAAGTAACAGAGAGACAGAGGTACATACCCCTCTCCTAAAACGAAAGCGCTTTGTAAGTAGTTCCACAACCGGATCAATAATAGCTGCTAAAACAAGAGCAGCTATGAAAGGAGCAAAAAGAGACAACATATATCTCGCCACAAGATAGCATGCAGCAAGCACAGCGCCCCATATGAGAAAATACCGCCAACCCTCGGATACTTTTTGCATCACGCCTACCTCGAGGAAACGCAAAAGCGTAATTTAGTCACGACAAAAAAAGTCGTACATAATAGTACACTAAAGGAAGGGCAAGAAGCAAGCTGTCAAGTCTGTCCAGGACCCCACCATGCCCGGGCATGAAAACGCCGGAGTCTTTGACCTCCGCACTTCTTTTGAACGCAGATTCCGCCAAATCCCCCATCTGTCCCGTAACCGACGTTATGACAGCAAGGATAAGGCTGTGGCCGAGACCAAGATGCGGCCACCACAGTAAGGCAGCGCCCAACCACCTGATAACAACACCTGCTGCGACGCCAAAAGCCAAGCCTATGATCGCCCCCTCGCAAGTCTTGTTCGGGCTTACCGTGGGCGCGAGCTTCCGCTTACCCAGGGCCTTGCCGCCGTAATATGCTCCTGTGTCGGTGGCCCACACAGTAAGAATGGCCATTAACAGATAGCCGAACCCGGCCCGCTCTCCGCCTGCGTAGCGCAGCATAAGCGCTGACGCCATTGGCAGGCCGACATAAACCGATCCCAGCACAGTTACGGCAGAATTGGCAATTGCGTTCCGGCCTCCGAAAACCAGTGTTTGCCACGTCAGACTCAAGATGACTATACACGTCACAACAAGGCCTATACCCTGCTGTATGCCTAAATAACCTAAAGCCACAAAGGCTATGACGCCGATAATTCCTACTTGCTCCAACGGGCCGTAACCTGAGAATTGAGCAAGGTTGTAGAACTCTCTTACAGCCAGTAACCCCAACACAAGTAAGGTAGCAGCCAGACAGGCCCTACCCAAGAATATGACCAGGAGTGCGAGGGGTATTGCCATGATCGCACTGGAAACCCTCTGGTTCAAGTCAGAACCCTCCTATCAAGGAGATGCCGGACATTCTACAGACTCCCGAATCTTCGATCCCTGCGCTGATACTCCAGTATTGCGGAAAGAAGATCCCGATCTCGGAAATCCGGCCAAAGCTGAGGAGTAACCACCAGTTCAGCATAGGCAGACTGCCAGATGAGGAAGTTGGATATTCTCATCTCTCCCCCGGTACGAATTACCAGGTCAGGATCAGGAACACCGGCAGTATCCAAATGAGAACTTACATGTTCCTCGCAAATAGCCTCAGGCAGAATCTCACCCAAGACCGCCTTCTGTGCCAGCTCTTGCGTAGCCCTTCTTATCTCGTCACGGCCGCCGTAATCTATGGCAAGATTTACGAATATTTCGGCATTTGCCCGGGTTCTCTCTTCAACCCTGATTATCGCACGAAGCACGTCCTGAGGCAACCTGTCCCTACGTCCGATGACTCTGATCCTGGCTCCATAATCAACCAGGTCCTCAAGCCTTTTCTCGAACATTTCCACGAGAAGTCCCATAAGGCCCTTGACTTCATCTTCCGGCCTTCTCCAGTTTTCAGTGGAGAATACATAAAGCGTCATATGCTTTATTCCTATGTCCTTTGCAAACTTTATGATCTCTTCTGCTGTTCTTCCGCCTGCTGCATGGCCTGACAGCCGCGGAAGGCCTTGACGCCGGGCCCATCTTCCGTTGCCGTCCATAATTATTGCTACATGGAGAGGAAGCTTACCCCGGCCGACTTCCACCTTGAGGGAATCTATACCTTCGGCCCTCTTTGCGACCTGCCGTGTTGCGCCCGGTAACAAACGGGAGAGGATCTTCGTAAGCACCTGTACGTTCTAAACCTCCTCAGTTTCATTAATATGCCGCACAATTATGACCCATATAAAATGTTTAGGGGAGGTAAACCTCCCCTTCAAAATCAAGATTATGTGAATTATTCTTCTTCTATTATGGCGTCCTCCGGACACTCCTCCGCACACATTCCGCAATCAGTGCAGACGTCAGGGTCGATCACATACTTGTCGTCTCCTTCGCTGATCGCTTCAAAGGGGCATACATCTGCGCATGTTCCGCACTTCGTGCACTCATCAGTGATAAAATGTGGCAACCCGGCCACCCCCTCTCAGAATTCCATAATTTCAGCTTCTTTAGTCTCAAGCAGACTGTCAATCTCAGCAATAAATGCATCAGTCAGCTTCTGAACATCGTCCTGTCCCCGCCTCAAGTCATCCTCAGTAATTTCTTTCATCTTCTCTTGTTCGCGAAGGATATCAATGGCCTCGCGCCTGATATTCCGTACGCGAATGCGCATCTCTTCAGCAACCTTTCTGGCTACCTTCACCAGCTCGCGGCGCCTGTCTTCAGTAAGCGTGGGAATGGGAATTCTAATAATTGAGCCGTCGGTCATAGGCGTAAGAGCCAGGTCTGACTTGAGAATAGCGCGCTCGATGTCAGAGACAAGTTTGCGATCCCACGGTTGAATTACGAGAAGACGAGGTTCGGGCACAGAAACGCTGGCCACTTGATTGATGGGGTAAACATCACCGTAAGCCTCTACATTAACCCTGTCCAGCAAAGCAGGATTCGCTCTGCCTGTCCTGATTGATGCGAACTCCTTCCGAGTTGCCTCCACAACATCCTTCATCTTGCCTTCAGTCTTCTGATAATCGTCGTCCGGCATACTACTCCCCCCTGATTTCGGTGCCGATATCTTCTCCGAGAACGGCCCTTTTCACATTCCCTGACCTCATCAGGTTGAAAACGACGATAGGAATTCCGTTGTCCATGCACAAAGAGGCTGCGGTTGAATCCATGACTCCGAGGCCTTTTTCTATGACCTCAAGGTATGTTAGGCATTTGAACTGCTTGGCATTGGGATCCGAGAGGGGATCTCTGTCATACACTCCGTCTACCCTCTTTGCCATCAATAAGATCTCAGCTTCAATCTCTGCGGCGCGGAGAGCGGCTGCGGTGTCAGTAGAAAAATACGGGTTGCCTGTCCCCCCTGCGAATATTACGACTCTTCCCTTTTCCAAATGACGAATAGCTCTTCTTCGGATATAGGGTTCCGCGACCTCCCGCATCTCTATGGCTGTTTGAACCCGTGTGTCAACCCCGAGTTTCTCCAGGCAATCCTGGAGGGATAAGGCGTTTATTATGGTAGCCAGCATCCCCATGTAATCAGCGGTAGCTCTATCCATACCCGCTGCCTGAGCCTGAACGCCACGCCAGATATTTCCGCCGCCTACAACAACTGCAGTATCAACACCCAGGCCGTGGACATCACGGATTTCCTCTGCGATTACCCGCACCACGTCCAGATCTATGCCGTAGCCCCTGGGCCCGGCCAGTGCTTCGCCTGATAATTTCAGTACAATCCTTTTGTATTTAGGATTAACCCGGGATTCTCTCACCCTCCGCCATTCCCTTCTCCACAATGTCGCTAATCAGCCAAGAACGCATGTCTGCTTTTCGGACTTATCTACGCCTTCCCCCACTTCATATCTGGTAAACCGGCTAATCTCCATCTTCTCACCTGTCTTGGCTGAGACTTCCATCACCAGATCTTGCACAGTCCTCTCAGCGTCACGAATGTAAGGTTGCTCCAGGAGACACGTTTCTTTGTAGAACTTCTCAATTCGTCCTTCCACGATCTTTTCTGCAATCTTCTCCGGCTTACCTTCATTCAGCGCCTGGGCCTTCAGAATTGCCTTCTCGTTCTCCAGCACTGACTCGGGAACATCTTCTCGTGATAGGAAAAGAGGCCTGGTGGCTGCAATCTGGAGAGCGATTTCCTTGGCCAAAGCCTGGAAATCATCTGTCCGGGCCACAAAGTCAGTTTCACAGTTGATTTCGACGAGAACTCCGATCTTACTCCCATGGTGGATATAAGATTCGACGATCCCTTCTGCGGCTACCCTTCCGGCTCTCCTCACCATTTTCGCCAGGCCCTTCTCACGGAGATAGGCCACGGCCTTTTCCATATCGCCGCCGGTCTCAGCAAGGGCTTTCTTGCAATCCATCATACCGGCGCCGGTTCTTTCCCGTAGTTCCTTAACATGTTCGGCTAAAATAGCCACAAGTCCTACCTCCTTACATAGACTATCGGTTGTCACCGCTGTCAACCACGTCATCCATCTCAACTATCTCCACGACATCGTTATCAAGAGGCATCTCCGGAACGTCAGTTACGCTGTCTTCGATCTCGCTGACAATCTCGTCCTCTCTGATTTCTCCGACCGGAGATGCAGCTTCCATCGACTCTGCATCCAAGCCCTCGAGGCCCTCAATGACTGCATCTGAAATCCTGCCACATATCAATTTGATGGCACGGATAGCATCGTCATTGCCGGGAATGACATAGTCAATTTCGTCGGGATCACAGTTTGTGTCTACTATAGAGATTATTGGAATATTGAGCTTTCTCGCTTCTTGCACTGCTATTCGCTCCTTACGTGGATCCACTACGAAGACCGCATCAGGTAATCTCGCCATATCACGGACGCCACCTAAAAACTTCTCAAGCTTCTGTTTCTCCTTCATAAGCTGAAGGACTTCCTTCTTCGGCAGCACCTCAAAAGAACCATCGATCTCCATTTTCTCAATGTCTTGGAGGCGCCGGACGCGCGTTCTTATGGTTTGGAAGTTAGTCAGCATTCCGCCCAGCCACCGCACGTTAACNNTACATCCTTTACGAATGCATATGCGTCCTCCATCATCCTCACAGTCTTCTGTAGATCAATAATGTATATTCCGTTACGCTCGGTGAAGATATACGGCTTCATCTTAGGATTCCAACGCCTGGTCTGATGTCCGAAATGGACGCCGGCTTCAAGTAGTTGCTTCATAGTGACTACTGCCATAATCTCACCTCCTCCCTGTTCGGTTGTTCCTCCGCTTCTGTCATTCCCCGGTATGACCCTTATCAAGGGCACCGATACCTGAGTCAAAAAGCGTGCGTGATAACGCCAATGCGTAGTATACCACACTACAATAACCATATCAACGAGCCCACGTGAAGAACTTGTGTGAAGGGCTTGAGAGTCAACGCATTGCGTAAATTGCGGGTTTATCCTGTGCCATATGAGAATACTTGAGCATCACCGGGGAATACCTAAATTAAGCAGTCCCCTGGTTGTCATTGAGTAGCAAGAGCGGAGGTTCCTATGTGGGATTAACATACATACTGCTTCAGAAGTTCATCTCGCTTTTGTCATATGACCCTCCGAACGACAGAACCAAAACTGTGCCTGATGCCGGTGTTCTGCCGGAATCCGCCATTACTCAACAAGGGCAGTCAGAATCCGGGCAGGACACCCGATCTGCCAGGCAACGCATTAAAGACAGACGTAAATCCCGATCCCGCCCAAGTAGGGTGCAATCGAAGCGGCCGGAAGGCATCAAACTAACGCCGGAATTCGATTTTACCAGCCCTTTGACGGCAGATCTCCCGCGCGAAAAGTCATTTGGGGGTTCGCCTGGGGCTTTCTTGGCTGAGACATCGTCTGAGATTTCCCCTTCTACCGGCAAGGCAAACGGAGACGAAGTAAAACCATTTGCAGAAAGCCTCGATAAGAACATGGAGATGCTAAAGAGAGTTCTTCACTATGGCACCAACGCAGATGTGGTCATAAGGGAGTTTGACATACCGACGGATCCTAAGACGGAAGCGGCAATCTTGTTCATGGAAGGATTGGCTGCCAGAGATGCAATTAACTTCGCTATACTTCAACCTCTTATGCTCATCGCTAATTTGGACGATACCGAGAGAACACAAAACTGCCTGGAACTAGTCAAGAGAAGATTGCTTCCGGGCAATCAAGTAACGGAAAAGGACAACCTCAGGGGAATAATCGAGGATGTTCTTTCAGGCACTACGTGCCTGCTTATTGATGGAAGTGACATCGCTCTCTCTATAGAGACCCGGGCCTGGGAACACAGGGGCATAGAGAAACCTTCCGCTGAAATGGTGGTCCGNNAGAAGGAGAATGCGTACACCTGATCTCATTACCGAAATGCTGAAAGTAGGTACTCTGTCAAGAACTGACTGCGCACTCCTCTACATAGAGGGCCTGACCAACCCGCAACTGGTAGACGAAGCGAGGAAAAGGATACAAACAATCACGTCAGACCATATACAGGACACAGGAATCCTAGAGCAATTCATAGAGGAGAAACCCTATGTCCTTGCACCGCAAACCATCTCCACGGAACGGCCGGATAGAATGGCAGCATTTCTGGCGGAAGGGTACGTCGGGATCATGCTTGATGGAAGCCCCTTTGGGCTGGTGCTCCCGGCTACATTCTGGTCGCTCCTGCAATCGGCTGAAGACTATTTCCTTAGATGGCCTTTTGGTGCATTTCTTCGATTAGTCCGAATGCTTGCCCTCATATTAGCAATATTTCTGCCTGCTGTGTATCTGGCGTTGACCAACTTCCATCCGGAGATGATCCCAACAGATCTTCTGTTGGCCATAGCCGCAAGCCGCGAAAAAGTCCCTTTCCCCACTGCCATTGAGGTGTTGATAATGGAGGTCTCTATCGAGTTAATTCGCGAGGCAGGCGTCAGAATCCCCGGTGTAATCGGGCCCACCCTTGGAATAGTGGGAGCTTTGATCCTGGGACAGGCCGCTGTAGCAGCGTCGATAGTCAGTCCTATACTGGTAGTGATAGTGGCTATTACAGCTTTGGGGGCATTTGCAGTACCCAACTTCAACATGGCCTTTGCGATTCGACTGTATCGTTTCATGTACATCCTGCTTGCAGCAGCCCTTGGCTTCTACGGTGTTGCCATCGGCGTATTCATTCAGCTTGTAACATATGTGAACCTCAAGTCCTTTGGCGTGCCGTACATGTCGCCTGTAGCGCCACACACCCGTTCCAGCGGGGATGCGCTTTTCCGGTTTCCGGTTTGGAAATCGGAAATTCGCCCTTCTTTTCTAAAGCCTCAACAAGAAGAAAGACAGCCGCGTATATCCCGTGGCTGGATCAAAGGCCATGACGAGAACAAGAGGAGCGGTACTTCCCAGGCAAATGACGGACGCAACAGTGAAAAAGCAAAGCCGGAAAACCTGAAAGGGGAAAGACATGGCAGGTAAAGACAAGATAGGGACCAGAGAAGCCATAGCAGCTACCATCTATTTTCTATCCACAAAGCTCCTGATATCTTTTCCACAGCATATGGCTGAAATGGGCCAAACTGCAGCCTGGATTGTCCCTGCCGTAAGCTTTGCCGCTGCAACCTTGGGGTTTCTCGTGATAGTAGCCCTCCTAAAGCGTTACCCGGGAATGAGCATTGTAGAAGCGAGTGAAAAAGCGGGCGGGCCTGTACTTGGCGTCATTGCCTCGCTAGGGTATTTCGCTTTCTTCTTCTCAACTACAGTTCTCCTAATCCGGGAATTCTCAGAGACAGTCAGCACTGCCTTGCTTCCGCGCACCCCGCTCTCGGTGATTATGGGAGTCTTCATCATTGCAACCCTTGTTGCCGCATACATGGGGCTTGAAGCAATAACCAGAGCCGCATTGGCGGGCATGCCTCTTATTATCGGCACACTTATCCTGCTTAATATCTTGTTGCTGCCTCAAAGCAACCTGGACACCATATTCCCCCTATTCGGGCCGGGCATCGGGAAAATAGCCTATAACGGGGTGATCCACTCGGGAATTGCAGGTGAGATTATGTTTCTTTGTATCATTGCAGGACAACTTGGCGAGAAACACAAAGTGCAGAGAATCGGACTCATAAGTCTTGCAGTATCGGCTGTTCTCATGATTATGTCGACACTTAACTACTCCGCAGTATTCCCTTACCCCTTGAGCGTGCACATTGCATATCCGGGGTATGAGGCCTCAACTTTGATATACATGGGACGATTCCTCCAGCGTATTGAAGTGGCCTTCGTTTTTCTTTGGGTCATCAGCGCGTGCATTCATCTGGCACTTAGCGGGTACACAACAGCAGTCATCATCCAAGACATTCTGAAGCTCTCCTCCTATAAACCCCTTTTGCCGGCTTTGGCAATCCTCGGATTCACTCTGGCGTTGGTACCTTCTGACGTGCCTCAGGCAACATATGTTGATTTCATGATAGTGAAAACCTATGGTGGATTGGTGCTATTCGTCGTGCCTCTGATCTTGCTTCTAATCTCTCGGTTAAGAGGAGGCCAAAACATTAATAGGGGGCGAGTAGGCTCTTGAGCAACACGAGGGCCATGATAATCACCGCGCTTATCATAGCATGCGCATTGATGACAGGAGGGTGTTGGGGCAGAACCGAAGTGGATGAATTGGCATTGGTAATGGCAATCGGCCTGGATGAGGGGGAAAATAACACTGTGTACGTGACATTTCAGATTGCCGTCCCGAGAGCTGTAGCCAGCGGAGGCGCAGAGGGAGGAGGGCCCAGCGCAGGCGGAGGAAGCACCGGTGCAAGCCTCATTACCACCATGCGGGGTAGATCTATCCTGGGCCTCGTTGATGTGGCGAATACATACGTAGACCGACGCCTGTCATTTGTGCATAGCAAATTACTCATCGTCGGCGAAGGCCTTGCCCGGAGAGGCCTGGCACCTTACGTGTCAGAGCTGGTGAGATTTCATGAGATCAGAAGGACTATGTTTCTCGTAGTAGCTAAAGGCACTGCACGGGAATTCCTTACTGAGAACAAACCCGTTCTCGAGCAAAATCCTGCAAAGAACTTAGAACTGCTTACCCTTGCCGGCAGAAAAGCAGGGCTCATACCTACGTCACAGATTAACAGGTTTCTAGTGGAAATGCAGTCCCTGGCTGAAGAACCCTTGGTGATCCTTGCCGGCATTAACAAGGAACAACAGCCAGGTGAGCAACAAAGCGAAGGCGAAGAGAAAATGGAAGGAAGTGACGGCGATAGCACATCACGATTACAGATACCTTTAGATACGTCAGATATCAACTACATTGCAGGAGAATCTCCGTCAGTAGGCGGAAATCCTGTTGAGCTCTTGGGTGCAGCAGTCTTTCGAGGGGACAAGATGGTAGGAGAAATTACAGGAGAGGAAGTAAGATACGCCCTTTACATCAGGGGGACCTTCAAACAGGGTATTACTGTGGTTCGAGATCCTGATATGGATAATAGGTTCATCGCCGCAGACTTACGACTCGCCCGGCCCACGCAGGTTCGCGTAGTGAAAGACGGAGACTCATTCAAAATCAAGGTTAACGTTACACTCGAAGGAGGCCTTGTAGGGAGCCAAGTAGACAGAGACTATACGAACCCGAAGACCTTTGAGACTATTGAAAAACAGTTGGCTCGCGAAATAGAAAGGGGCTGTGAAGATATTATCAAAAGAGCCCAAACTGAATTCTCATCTGATATTTTCGCGTTCGGAAACAAAGCCAGACACCTGGCTATGACATGGCAGGAATGGGAGGATCAAAAGTGGAAGGACAAGTTTCCTGATGCAGACGCCAATGTGACGGTGAGAGTGGAGTTACGCAGGACAGGCCTGCTTTTTGGGTCACCGCATCCTTCGGACGACTAGACATATCCGACGTGCAGGGAGGAATAAAATGAGACCTGGCGCAATCTTGATACTGATGACAGCCCCGACACTGGTAGCCATTTATACAGGGAGCTTCGGCCTCCGGCTTGCAAAATCCGGGAACACCCGAGGGGCTATAGGCGTGTTCATTCTGGCGGCAGCCTGTGTTATAGCCCCTCTTGCCCTCTTGATACTCAGAGGATAGTCCCAGCGTCTTATCGCGCGCGCAAACGTTCCAGTTCATCGAAGAGCTTATCATTAAGCACTCGAATATAGGTGCCTTTCATTCCTAAGGACCGGGACTCGATCACACCTGCGCTCTCAAACTTGCGGAGCGCGTTGACAATGACGGATCTGGTTATGCCGACCTTATCTGCAATCTTGCTAGCCACGAGCAAGCCTTCTTCTCCATTGAGTTCTCTGAAGATATGTTCAACAGCTTCCTGCTCAGAGAAGGATAGCGTATCAAGGGCCATCTGGACGGAAGCTTGTTTCCTTGCTTCTTCTTCGACCTTATCCGCTTTTGAGCGCAGGACTTCCATTCCAATGATTGTAGCGGCAAACTCCGCAAGAATCAGTTCATCCTCTTCGAATTCCGGCTCGAACCTGGCCATCACAAGCGTAGCCAGTCTGTCTCCACCTGCATAGACCGGGACTACCGTTATGAGAGCTTCTCCAAATGGACACCGGCTGTCGTCGTCAAGGAAGCATTTCCCTTTGTCCTGCCGGAGATTGTCTGATGCTTCGATTATCCTTAGAAGCCAATCCATACACTCCTTAGGAAAAGCTTCCCCGTTACCCACGAGACGGGCGACTACATCACATTCGAAGTTCTCCATCGTCGCGAATCCCAGTAACTTGCCTCTGCGACTCACCACATAGACATTCGCTCCGACTTCATCAGACAGTACCTCCGCGAATTCTTTGAGGCTCAATTTGTGATCTGCAGACTCCTGCAAAAACCTACTGATTCTCCGCGATTTCTCCAATAGTTCCTTCATGAATATTACCTCCTTTAGCTGCCCCAGGGCTTTGCCCTCCTCTTTACGCTTCAGGCTCACAGTCTCCTTTCCGGGCTTGTCCGACCCAAAGGGTCAAGCAGTCCGGATCTCAGCATGGCACCATGGCCCATGCTCCCGACTTCCCCGAGCCTGGCTATGACAACCCAACCCCGGGCGTGCAATCACAAGATAAACCTGCTCAGATCCTTGTTGCCGACAATATCCAGAAGCTTCTCCCGAACGTATTCTCTGTCAATTGCCACTTTCTTTGAGGTGAGATCCGGAGCATCGAAAGATACATCCTCAAGAAGACGCTCCATTACAGTGTGTAATCGCCTGGCGCCGATATTCTCAGTCTCTTCATTTACCTCACTTGCAATGGATGCGATTTCATCTATGGCCTCAGGCGTAAATACCAGTTCAATGCCTTCTGTAGAAAGGAGCGCAATGTACTGTTTAATCAAGGCATTCTCAGGTTCAGAGAGAATACGCTTGAAATCCTCTTTGGTGAGACTGTCCAGTTCAACGCGAATCGGAAATCTCCCCTGAAGTTCCGGAATGAGGTCTGAAGGCTTTGACACGTGAAAAGCGCCTGCAGCAATGAACAACACATGGTCAGTCTTGACAGGGCCGTACTTAGTTGTAACCGTGCAACCTTCAACGATGGGTAGAATGTCCCGTTGCACCCCTTCCCGAGAGACATCAGGGCCCATACCCCTTTCTTTGCCTGCTATCTTATCCAACTCGTCGATAAAAACGATTCCCGTTTGTTCGACACGGGTAATTGCTTCTTGTTCCACTTCTGCCATATCAATAAGCCTTTGCGCTTCTTCCTGGGCTATGATCTTCCTGGCTTCTCTTACCGGAACCCGCCTTCGCCTGGTCTTTCCGGGTAAAGCCCCTCCGAAGAGATCTTGCATATTAATGCCCATCTCCTCCACCCCGGCGCCGCTAAAAACCTCGAGCATAGGAGGGGTTTTATCCTCTACGGACACCTCAATGATCGCATCCTCCAGTTCTCCTGCAACAAGCCTGGCTCTTACCTTCTCACGTGTGCGCTCCGCTTCCTCCAGTCTCCGCTCAAAGCCATCGTCATCCCGTTGAACACCGAATCCCCCCATAAGCACGGCAAAGGGGTTCTTCCCCGATTCCCTGGAAGGCAAAGGAGCCAGAATATCCAAAAGCCTCTCATCAACAACGGCTTCTGCCCTATGGTAGACCCGTGCCATTTTCTCAGACTTTACCATTCGAATGGCGTTTTCCACCAACTCCCTGATAATGGAATCTACATCCCTACCCACGTACCCTACTTCAGTGAACTTCGTGGCCTCGACTTTCGTAAATGGCGCATTAACCAACCTGGCCAGCCTGCGGGCAATTTCAGTCTTACCTACCCCGGTAGGGCCTATCATCAGGATATTCTTGGGGATCACTTCATCGCGGAGAGACCCTTTAAGGTTCAGCCTGCGGTACCTGTTGCGAAGAGCGATTGCCACAGACCTCTTGGCCCGATCCTGTCCGACGATGAATTTATCGAGTTCCGCCACAATGGCCCGGGGGGTCAGCTCTTCGAGCCACTCCACGTGTAAGCCCCCTTTCATATTTCCTCACACACGATCTCCTCATTTGTATATATGCAAATGGAAGACGCAATTCTCAGTGCTTCCGTGGCAACTTCACCACAGTTGAGATCTGTATGGCGAATCAGCGCCTTTGCTGCTGCCAGGGCCATAGGCCCGCCTGAACCGACTGCAGCGATGCCGTCATCAGGCTCGATAAGGTCTCCGTTGCCTGAAATTATCAGTAAGCCGGACTTATCTCCGACAACCAAAAGAGCTTCAAGCCTTCTCAAGGCACGATCCAAACGCCACTCCTTTACCAACTCCACCGAGGCTCTCTGCAAGTTTCCATGGTACTCATCAAGCTTACCTTCGAATCGTTCAAACAGCGCAAAAGCGTCAGCCGCAGTCCCGGCAAAGCCTGCCACGACCTTTCCTTCGTGGAGCCTTCTGACTTTTCTTGCCTTATGCTTCATGACGGTGTTGCCCATGGTAACCTGCCCATCTCCGGCAATAGCCACATGTTCACCGCGCCTTACCGCAACTATCGTTGTCGCATGGAGCTCATGCCTCACCACGGCCTACCTCCTAACCACGCTGTATTATGCCCGCGGGTGGGCCTTGTCGTAGACTATACGAAGCCTCTTTCTGGTCATATGCGTGTAGAGCTGAGTCGTAGAGACACTGGCGTGCCCAAGCAGTTCCTGTACAGCCCGGAGATCCGCCCCATGATCCAGGAGATGAGTGGCAAACGAATGTCTCAAAGCATGAGGACTGATCTCTTTGTCAACCGACGCCTCATCTATGTACTTATCTACCATGATTTGAACAGCGCGCCTGGAAAGCCTTGTTCCGTTGCAGTTCAAGAAAAGGGCGCGAGATTCTTGCCCTTTTAACGCAAGATTGGGCCGTCCACTTTCTAAGTACTCCACGAGCGCTTCTACAGCCTTTGCCCCTATTGGTACTATTCTCTCTTTAGATCCCTTTCCGTATGCCCTGACATAACCGGTAGAGAGGTCAATACTGTCAAGGTTGAGCCCAACCAGCTCCCCGACACGAAGCCCTGCAGCATAAAGAGTTTCCAAGATCGCTCTGTCACGGAGTCCGAGAGGCGTATCTCCGGAAGGACACTCCAATAAGGACACGACCTCATCCTCACGAAGAAAGGGCGGCAGTCTGCGCCCCTCTTTCGGAGTCCTAACACCTTTTGCAGGATTTTGGGAAACAATCCCTTGTTTGCACAGATAAGAAAAAAACGCCCTGACAGCCGCAAGTCTCCTGGCAATCGTCGGCTTGGAGTAATTCGCTTTTTGAAGATGCGCCAGGTACGCCCTGATCTCACGATAAGTAATGTTCGCTAAGCCCGGGCCCTCATTGTCCTTATGGACATCTTCGACAAAATCTATGAATGTTCGAATATCATGGGCGTACGCGTTTATGGTATTAGATGAGTGCCCCTTTTCAACCGAAAGATACCCAAGAAAACCGTCAACCTCGCCAATCAAAACAAACACAGCTCCCTTACGGAGGACACAACATTACGCCACCTACGTGGACTCCTTCATTTCAGAATTGTATCACAATCATAATTTTTGTTCAAGTCTGCAACCCAGGGTTTTCTCGAAGTGCTGTGCGATTTCCACAGATAATGCCGCAATTGCAAGCCTATCGGCTTTCCTATGTCGTTTTTTATCGGATTTTGGCAGAATCCCGAAATTGGCGTTCATAGGTTGAAAAATTCCAGGCTGTAAGGTGGATACATAGTGGCAAAGAGCACCTATGACTGTCTCTCTCGGAAACGGGAGAGGAGACAAACCGAGGACAAGCCTTGCTGCATTTATCCCGGCAACCAGTCCGGATGCCGCAGATTCCAAGTACCCCTCAACTCCTGTGATTTGCCCTGCAAAGAGCAGGCCTTCATCGTGTCGACACTGTAGTGTAGGAAGAAGGATTCGAGGCGAGTTAATGAACGTGTTTCTGTGCATCACCCCGTATCTGGCAAACTCCGCCCTTTCCAAACCGGGGATCATGCGGAAGACCCGACGCTGTTCATTCCATGTGAGCCGGGTTTGAAAACCTACCAGGTTTAGCAGAGAACGCCCGATATTCTCAGGCCTTAATTGCACTACCGCATAAGGACGCTCTCCGGTACGTGGATCTCTCAGCCCAACCGGCCTCAGAGGGCCGTAAGCGAGAGACTCCCGTCCGCGTTTTGCAAGAGTCTCTACAGGCATACAAGCCTCAAAAACCCTCATGTCTTCGAATTCACGTAACGGCGCTGTCTCTGCAGAGACCAAAGCATCATAGAAACGGTTGTATTCGTCTTCCGTCATGGGACAGTTGAGATAGTCGTCGCCTCCCCGTCCGTACCGCGAACCCCAGAATATGCGAGACATGTCCAGGGACTCCAGGGTCACGATGGGAGCTACGGCATCATAAAAGTATAGATTGTCTTCACCTGTCAACTGCGCGATAGGCCCGGCAAGGCCCGGGGAAGTCAGTGGGCCGCCGGCTATAATACAAGGCCTGTGCCGGGGGATCTCGGCAACTTCCTCCCTGACCAAACGGATACTCGGAGATCTTTCGATATATAAGCCGACAAGCCGTGAGAATCTGTCCCTTTCTACTGCCAGGGCTGACCCTGCAGGAATCCTGGCTGCTTCCGCGCATCTCATGATGAGGGAGCCGTAAATCCGGAGCTCCTCTTTGAGAACGCCGGATGCATTCCGAAAGCTGTCAGACCCCAGTGAATTGGAGCATACCAGCTCCGCCAAGCCGGACGTAGTATGAGCAGGCGTCATCACGTGAGGCCTCATTTCTACAAGCTGAACCCGGATGCCCCTCCGAGCTATCTGCCATGCAGCCTCACTCCCTGCAATCCCTCCGCCTACAACTACAACGCCACTGTCGTTCGCCAATTTAGCAACACCTGCAATCCTGAATTTTAAGAGCGCCCTAGGGCACCTCTTGTCTGTAATCACACCCTTCCCTGACACATGCAAGATAACCCTTTTTGCCGCCGCGCCTCACAAGAAACGCCCCGCATTTTGGGCACGACTTCTTAACCGGGACATACCACGTGGTAAACTTGCACTCAGGATACCCACTGCATCCATAGAATCTCCTGCCCTTTTTGGTCTTTCGCTCAACTATTTCACGTCCGCACAGGATACAATTAACACCGGTTGAGCGGATGATTTTCTTTGTGAACTTACATTCAGGATAGCCTTGGCACCCAAGGAACGTGCCGAATCTGCCGTGTTTCACTACGAGGTTACGGCCACATTCCGGGCAAAGTTCATCAGTGACTTTCTCCGGGATCTTCACCCTTCCGACATGTTCCTCTGCCGTGTCCACTGTTTTCTTAAATGGCGGGTAGAATTCGTCTATGACATCCACCCACTCAAGTTTGCCCTCAGCAATCCGGTCTAGCCTGGCTTCCATGTTAGCCGTAAACGCTACGTCAACAACATTCGGATATACCTGGTTCAGGACATCTACTACCACAAACCCGAGCTGGGTCGGGTGAAATCTCTTATCTTCAAGGACTACGTAATCCCGCTTGAGGATGGTTTCAATTATCGGCGCATATGTGCTGGGCCTTCCTATACCGTTTTCTTCAAGAGCCTTCACAAGTGTAGCCTCGCTATAACGAGCCGGCGGCTCAGTAAAATGCTGTTTATCCTCAAGCCGTGAAAGAAGCAGCCTGTCTCCCTCAGAAAGCTCAGGGAGGATTGAGTCATCCTCTTCAGCGTTATCCGTCCCTTCCTGATATAATACGGTGAACCCCGGGAACTTCACTCGAGAACCGGTTGCCCGGAAGAGGTAGTTATTGGCCTTGATGTCTACACGAACAGTATCTAGGACCGCTGCTTCCATCTGGCTTGCCACAAATCGGTCCCAAATAAGCGTGTATAGTCTCAACTGGTCCCGGGACAAGCGCTTCTTCAGGTCACAAGGCCTGCGCGTAACCAGGGTAGGCCTGATAGCCTCATGCGCATCCTGACTTGCAGCCTTCTTCTTGTACCGTCTGGGCCTGTCAGGGACATAGTCCTTCCCATATGCGTCCTTAATGAAAGACCTGGCTGAGACTTCAGCTTCAGCCGCGACTCGGACTGAGTCAGTTCGAATATAAGTTATGAGGCCTGCGGTGCCCTCAGCTCCAATTTCCAGGCCTTCATACAACTGTTGAGCGATTTGCATAGTCTTGCGGGCTCCGAATCCCAGCTTTCTTGAGGCTTCCTGCTGGAGCGTGCTTGTGGTGAAAGGAGGCTGAGGATTGCGTTTTCGTTCCTTTTCAAGCACTGTGACAACTTCATATTTCGCCCCCTCCAGATCTTTGAGGACCGCGCGAGCCTCATCAGCGGTGCCTATGTTTATCTTCTTTCCTGCTTTCCGGAGGAGTTTGGCGGAGAACTCCTGGCAGTTGCCACAGGTCTTCAAGAACGCAGTAATTGACCAATACTCCTTAGGAACGAAAGCCTCAATTTCCCTCTCTCTGTCGCATATCAGCCTCACGGCAACTGACTGAACTCTGCCTGCAGACAATCCTCTACGGACCTTCTTCCATAAAAACGGGCTAAGGGTGTATCCGACAAGCCTGTCGAGTATTCTCCGCGCCTGTTGAGCATGGACTCTATCCATATGAATAGGCCTCGGGTTGGCGACTGCATTCTTTACCGCCTTCTGAGTAATCTCGTGAAACTCAATGCGGCAAGCAGCACCGGAATCAAGATCCAGGGCTTTTGAGAGGTGCCAGGATATTGCTTCCCCCTCACGGTCAGGGTCAGTCGCAAGCAACACTTGGCCGGATTTTTTAACCGCCCCCTTAAGCTCCTGGATAGTATCGCTCTTGCCTCGAATGGTGATGTAGTGAGGCTCATAGTTGTTTTCCACGTCTACCCCAAGCTTGCTCTTGGGTAAATCCCTTACATGGCCCATGGAAGCTTTCACCTGGTATTTGCCGCCCAGCAGTCTCTCGATTGTCTTGGCTTTGGCAGGTGATTCCACGATAATAAGACCTTTTGACATTGTTACACTCTCCTAATGTGCGGCATCCCTCATAAGCCTGTTGTTCATCGTGCATTTATCATAGCCGGTACTCATTCTCTCCATATGTTTAAGTTCTCACATAGCCGCCGCTAACCCTTGTTGCCATGCCTTTCAATTCCAGGGAGACAAGGGTTGTGGTAACTCGTGACGGCAAGAACCCTGTCGCGATTACTATATCATCAGTAGACATAGGTGAAAAGCCCAGTTGCTCAAGGACCCTCTTTTCATGGGAAGAGAGCCGCACCTCTTTGGAATTATCCGGGGGATCATGCTCTCTTGTTGCCGGTATCCCGAGTTCTTCAAGGATGTCGCCGATTCCTTCTACAAGTCTGGCGCCTTGCCTAATAAGATTATGAGTTCCCCGGGAAAGAGGGTTCCCGATTTCTCCCGGAACCGCAAAAACCTCTCTCCCTTGCTCCAAGGCGAAATCCGCGGTAATAAGCGCGCCGCTGGTCTCTCCTGCTTGCACTATGACAACCCCAAGAGCCAAGCCGCTGATGACCCGGTTACGCCTGGGAAAGTTCTGTGGGAAAGGACATGCGCCAAAAGGGAACTCACTTACGACTGCCCCGTTTTCCGCTATCTTCTTTGCAAGCTCCTTGTTCTCAGGGGGATATATGACATCAATACCGCTTCCCAAGACTGCAATGGTTCGCCCACCTCCTGCCAGCGCTCCTTCATGCGCAGCAGAATCGATGCCTCTGGCCATCCCCGACACTACAGTGAGCCCTTCTTTCACTGCATTCTTCGCCATTTGCCCGGCTACTCTTCTTCCGTAGTGACTGGGTCTTCTGGAACCCACAATCGCAATTGAAAATGCATCAGACGGAAGGACTTCTCCCAAAACGTAGATAGCAGGAGGCGGATACACCATATTCAGTAAGGCAGCAGGATACGAANNTCGCGCATAAGCGCCTTTCCGTCACGGAGCGTCCGGATGCGTCCTGCAGTCTCTGTGCCAATCCCCTTCACCTGGCGCAACTCTTCTTCCTTAGCCCTTATTATGGCGCACGCTGACCCAAATCTCCGCATAAGATCCGCAAACCTCCGGCCTCCGACTGTGACTACAGTATTAAGGGCAATAACGCATTCTCTCTCTTCCATGTGACACACTCCGCTCGGTCACCATAGCAGATAGGCTTCTAAGTATGAGTTCATAGTTTTCGCTCATTTTCCGAGGTCTTGGGTTGCCCCACACGGCACGTACATTTTCCGGAGCCGGCGATTCTTATGGCGATCTACTTAGACGCCGAAAACCGGCATTCTATATCCGACAGCTTCTGCTACATGGTGCACATGTATTCCCTGGCTTCCTTCAAGATCTGCAATAGTCCGCGCGACTTTCAAAGTCCTGGCGTATGACCGGACTGACAGCCCAAGCTTACGCATGGCACGGTAAAGGTAAGTCCTGGCATCTTTTGCCGGTTGGCAGTGGGTTTCGATATCAACAGGGCTCATCTCAGCATTGCAGCGGATTGGGGTGCCTGCGAACCGCCTGATTTGTGAATTCCGTGCCTTGATGACTCTCCTTTGAACATCTCGTGATGTCTCCCTGTCTTCTACTGCGTAAAGCTTATGGACCTCAACTTGTCCCAGCTCAATATGGAGATCTATTCTATCGAGGAGCGGTCCTGAAAGCCTGCCAAGATAGCGTCTCACCGCTCCGGGTGAACATGTGCAGGATGTCTTCCCGCGAGGGTCTGATCTCCTAAAACACAAGCATGGGTTCATAGCCGCCAGTAGTGTAAATTGACTGGGGAATGCGGCTGCGCCCCCAACTCTCACCACAGTTGCGAATCCATCTTCCATAGGCTGTCTGAGCGCCTCCAACACGTGGCTGCCAAATTCAGGAAGCTCATCAAGGAAGAGGACTCCGCGGTGGGCCAGGGAAATCTCACCCGGTTTCGGAAGACGGCCCCCTCCAATGAGGCCTGCAGGAGAAATCGTGTGATGAGGGCTTCGAAAAGGGCGCTTTGACATTATGCTGCTGCCTGCGGGAAGCAGCCCCAGAGCGCTGTATACCCTGGTCACTTCAAGCGCCTCGTCCCGGGACAGCGGAGGGAGGATCGTCGGAAACCGTCTCGCCAGCATAGTCTTGCCTGAACCCGGAGGCCCTACCATCAGGACATTGTGGCCTCCTGCCGCAGCTATTTCCAGTACACGTTTGGCATGTTCCTGACCGGCTACATCAGCCAGATCTACATCGTCCGAATTGGCCGAAGACAACTCGACCCGTGTCTTCCTTGCTCTTTCTATACGCTCTACGCCGTTTACATGTCTTGTCACTTCTCTGAGCGTTCCCGCTCCGTAGATGTTCAGCCCGTCAACTAATGCAGCTTCTCCCACATTAGCTTCAGCAACTATCATGTCTCGAAACCCCTGTTCTTTTGTGGCAAGGGCAATTGACAGCACACCGGGCGTTCCTCTAACGCGCCCGTCCAAAGACAACTCACCTGTGAATACTGAGTGTTGAGCGCGCCTCTTGTTAACCTCCCCGATAGCGGACAAAATGCCGACAGCTATGGGCAAATCAAAACCTGCGCCTTCCTTGCGTATCATTGCGGGAGCAAGGTTCACGGTTATCCTTCGGAGCGGGAATTCGTAACCGGAATTCCTAAGAGCCGCCCTAACCCTCTCCCTGGCCTCACGAATAGCGGCATCAGGCAACCCCACTATCTCAAAGGAAGGCAGCCCCGATGATACGTCAACTTCTACGTAGACTATGTAGCCGTCGACACCGAGCACAGCGCCACCGGGGACTTTTGCCAGCAATAACTTCACCTCCACCCATTGAATGCTCCTCTTACATGCTCAATTCGCACCTCTCCCCCGGGCAATATGTCAATAGCCAACACATCAAACCTCACGCAAACCGCGAACGCTCCGTATCTTCGAAGATACTCACGTGCCACTTTCATTATCTTCCTTTGCTTGCCCTTGGTAATCTGCTCTACAGCCCGTCCAAATTGCCAGCTTCTCCTAGCTTTGACTTCAACAAATACGATAGTATCGCCGTCCTTGGCAACAAGATCGATTTCACCGAACCTGGTGCGGAAGTTTCTTGAGACAATAGAGAATCCCAATGCCTCTAGGTGTTCTCTGGCGATATCCTCTCCACGGAGGCCTATCTCCCTGCGTGAGTGAAGCACCTTGTGCACCCCCTTCACCCAATACTTCTTTGGGGTTCTTTGATTCTCCTTCCATATATTGGGTTAGCGCATTCGGGTGGGCTTCGAAAAGTCACATATCGAGATCAAGGGTAAGGTTTGCATGTTTTGAAAGTAGTCTCCGTATGAAAGATTTCCTGTGGATTGGCGAAGGGCCATACGCGAGAAGGGCTTCAACGTGTTTCATTGTGCAATATCCCTTATTGGCGAGAATACCGTAGTCAGGGAATTCTTCATGCCACAGCCTGCACATTCTGTCCCTGGTAACTTTGGCAACGATGGACGCACAAGAGATGCTGTGGGATATTGCATCTCCGTGGATAAGTTTTGTCTGTGGAATTGAAACCGGGATTATCTCCGCATCGACCAGAAGATGGTCAGCCTCGATATCCAAATCCTCTACAGCAAGTCTCATAGCGAGCCTTGTAGCCTGCTTAATATTGATCCTATCTATCGTCGCCTCGTCCGCAATTCCGATGCCCCATGCCAATGCGGTATTTGTAATAACTTCATATAAGACTTCCCGCCTACTTGCTGACAAAGCCTTCGAATCACGGACACCGTCAATGAATGTCCCTTGCGGCAAGATTACTGCGGCTGCTACCACTGAACCTACCAGAGAACCTCTGCCGGCCTCGTCCACCCCTGCTACGCTGTGAAAACCTTCCCGCCACAGTCTTCTCTCATGAACCAGCTTGCGATTACCGGAAATATCCCGGCTGTCTGGGGCGCTATTCATCAGGACTCAGCTTCCCGCAGGCCGGCTGCAGCAATATCCAGGGTTACCCTCCCAAGGATCCCTTTTCTGAATTCTGATAATACTATTACCGCTGCCCTGGAAACATCTATTGTGCCGCCTGCCCCCAGACAGCCCCGGTTCTCACCTATTGATCGCAGAATCGCGTGGCCGTCCCAGCCTTGGATATCTCCTAATTTGTAGCGCGCGGTAAGAGTATGGAAGGCTCTGTCTCGGAGCGTTTCCAGAAGGCCTTCTGCCACCTGCACCTCATCGTAACTCTCTTCTGTGAGGGCGCCGGTGGCGGCAAGCTTAAAGAGGTCAGAAGGATCGTCCATTTTCGGCGACAAAACACCGGGCATGTCCAAGAGCTCTATGGCTCGTCCCACTCTTATCCACTGCTTACCCATGGTAATTCCTGGCTTTGCCCCTGTCTTTGCAGATCTTCTCCCGGCTATCCGATTTATCAATGAGGACTTTCCCACGTTAGGGATACCGATAACCATGGCTCTGACCGGTCGTGGCTTGCGCCGGCGGCCTCGAAGCTTCAGCATAATCTCTGAAGCTAAGCGTGAAATGCCGGACACGACATCTTCGACACCTTCACCTGTTTCCGAATTCACCGCGTAACAGGCAAGCCCGTCAGCTCTTAGAACCTTAAGCCAGGCCTCAGTCTCTTTAGGATCAGCCAAGTCTCGTTTTGCCAGTACCACAACTCGAGGCCTCATCTCAGTTATGCCCCTGATGTCAGGATTCCTGCTTGTCCTCGGAATCCTGGCGTCAAGCACCTCAATAACCAAGTCAATTCCGGATAGGTGCCGTCTTATCGTTTGCTTGGCTTTCGCCATATGACCGGGAAACCACGGATACTTCATGGGTTCACGAGACGCGCCTCAGGGTTCCTGACAAGGCCTATTCTACGCGGCGGCCACCAGATAACACTCGCTTTCCCCACAATATTGGCCATAGGCACGAAACCAACGTCAGGGTATCTGGAATCATCACTGTTGTTCCGGTTATCGCCCAGCACAAAGTAGTGGCCGTCCGGCACGACCTTGGGCCCGAAGTAACCGTACGTAAGGTCCAGAGTGTAACCTTCATCCAGGGTCATCCCGTTGATAATAACAAATCCGTCCCGGACTTCCACTTCATCGCCGGGAATGCCGATAACCCTCTTAATGAACCTGCGTTTTGGGTTTGCAGGATATCTAAAAACCACAACGTCTCCGTACTCAGGCTTCTTGAACCTGTACACAACCTTATTGACAAGGAGTCTCTCACGATTATGAAGGCTCGGCTCCATGCTGCTCCCCTCAACTACAAAGGACTGGGCGATGAAAGTAATTATAAAAGCAGCAGCCACAATGGCAACAGCAAAGGCTTGGAGATACTCGATGATCTCCGCCTTCATTTCAGCGGACAGAATGGGCCTTGCCCCTGCTTCAGCCATGACTTCTTGCTCAATAGGGTCGATGCCCGATGCCAGGCATGTCTCAGAGCAGCCATTTGCGTCTTTGACTTCACAGTGCTCTGCATCATCGTTTCCGGACTTCGAATCCTCGCATTTCACACCAGGCTCATCTGGGATCACTTGGAATTTCACCTTCTCCTTGCTTCTTTTACCCTGGCGCGCTTGCCTACACGTTCTCTCAGGTAATAGAGCTTCGCCCGCCGTACTCTGCCGTGGCGCACAACCTCCATCTTCGCTATCCTGGGGGAGTGAAGCGGGAAGGTCCTCTCCACGCCTATACCTGCTGACACCTTTCTGACGGTAAATGTCTCCCGGGTACCGCTGCCCCTACGCGAAAGCACGATCCCCTCAAAAACCTGGACCCTTTCCCTTCCGCCTTCAACTACTTTTACGTGCACCTTAACTGAATCCCCGGGTCCGAAATCAGGGATGTCATGGCGCAACTGCTCCTGTTCAATAATGTCAATCATATTCATTTCCAGGATCCTCCCTCGTTAAGTCGGCCGATTGCTCTCTCTTAACGTCATCAAGCAATCTAAGGTCTTCACTACTCAGAGAAGCCCGCTCAAGTAAGTCAGGCCGCTTCTCCAATGTCCTGGCCAGTGCTTGTTTTCTTCTCCAAAGCCTGACCTTCTCATGATCCCCTGAGACCAGAACGTGCGGCACAGCCATCCCTCTGAACTCTCTGGGACGCGTATACTGTGGATAATCCAAGACATCACTTGTAAACGATTCGCCGGCAAGCGCGTCCTCACTTAAGACTCCCGGCACGAATCTGGTTACCGCATCCACGAGGACCATGGCAGGCAGCTCCCCGCCGGTGAGCACATAGTCTCCAATGGATATCTCGTCAGTCACTAATGCGAGTCTTACGCGTTCATCTATACCTTCATAGCGACCACAGATGATTATCATATGGCCTTCTTTAGCGAGGCGCCTAACCATTTGTTGATCAAGGGTCTTCCCCTGAGGCGTCATCAAAATAATCCTGGCAGGCCCTCTTTTCGCTTCCTGTAGGACATGCTCTGCCGCGGCAAATATCGGCTCCGGTTTCATAATCATGCCTACTCCGCCGCCGAAAGGGTAATCATCAGTCAGCTTGTGCTTATCCACCGCGAAGTCTCTTATGTTGTGGACGTTTATCTCCACAAGCCCTCTCTCACGGGCCTTCCCCACAATACTCCCGGAAAGTGTCGCCTCAAACATCTCAGGGAAAATCGTGAGTATATCAATCCTCAATTCACACACCTACTCGAGGCCTGGGATAAGATTCACGATCATGGTGCCCAGATCAAGGTTAATTTCCTTCACTATCTCCTGCACCGCAGGTATTAATATCCTCTCTTGCCCGCCTGGCTTACCTTGCCCCGGGGCAACCTCATAGATGTCGTGTGCCACCCCGTTGATAACCTGCGCTATCTTGCCTAGATACCTTCCTTCAGTCGTTACAACTTCTAAGCCCTCAATCTGAAAAGCGTAGTATTTACCTTCAGGAAGTTCGACAAGTTCCGGTCTGGTAACTTCAAGCAGTGCCCCGCGAAGGAGCTTAGCGTCATCTATGCACCGGAAGCCGGCAAACTTTACAACAAGGAACTCCTTGTGGCGCCTTACGCTTTCGATCTCCAAGACCCTGGCTACGCCTTTCTTGGTTGCCCGCAACTTTCGGCCGGCCGAGAACTGCTCGAAAGAATCAGTAAAGGACAGAACCCTTACTTCACCGCGGTTACCTTGGAAGGTAGTCACCCTCCCCACTGCAATGAAATCTCCCGGCATCTCACTCCCCCGACGCTGTTCCACTAAACAATCTCTACTGTAGCTCTCTTTCCATGCCGCGCAGAACATGCCCGAACCAGGGTTCTTATGGCTTTAGCCGTCCTGCCTGATTTTCCGATGAGCTTGCCTTTCTCATCAGGATTACATGAGACTTCGTAAACAGTGACTCCTTCTTCATCAGTGGTATCCACTACTCGGATTTCCTCAGGATTATCAACGAGATTCTTTGCGATATATTCCACTAGTTCCTTCATCTGACGTCAACTCCCCCGGAAGCTTCCGTTGTCTGATCTATTACTCCTGCCCTGACAAGAACTGATCTTGCGGATTCTGTGGGAAGCGCGCCCCTATTCAACCATTCTTCGGTCTTTTCCCGGTCAACCTCAATAGTTGCCGGCTTCGTCCTGGGATTATAGTGTCCNNAGGATCTCAATAAACCGCCCGTTTCTAGGAGAGCGGGAATCAGCCACAACAACCCTGTACGAGGGTTGCCCCTTGGCTCCGGTTCTTGCAAGTCTTATTCTAGGCGCCAATGTCGTCACCTCCTGTTTCCTACCATTCATCCTGTTATGAATACTAACCTAACATGTCATTGCATGAAAGGAATTATTCCTTTTCGCATGGCGCGACGTTGGGCTTTGCTTCCCCCGCCGAATTGCTTAAGGAATCCCTTAACCTGGTTAAACTGGCGCAGCAGTACATTAACATCCTGCACTTTAACTCCGCTGCCCCTTGCGATTCTCCTCCGCCGGCTCCCATCAATAACTTCGGGGTTCCGTCGTTCCTCAGGCGTCATGGAATTTATGATGGCACCCACTTGCCTGAGACGTTGCTCATCAACCTTCATGTCGCCTGCACCTTTGATGCGGCTCATGCCCGGAATCATTCGGAGGATTTCATCCAGCGGACCAATTTTCTGCATCTCTTCCAATTGGTCTTGAAAATCCTCCAGAGTAAAATCAGCAGTCTTCAACTTCTCCGTAAGCTGGACTGCCTTCGCCTGATCATAAGTGGCTTCTGCCTTTTCAATCAGACTGAGGATGTCCCCCATGCCGAGTATGCGCGAGGACATGCGATCCGGATGGAAAGGTTCCAACGCGTCAATTCTTTCGCCGACTCCGATAAACTTTATGGGTTTGCCTGTCACCGCTCTCGTGGATAAAGCAGCGCCTCCTCTGGCGTCCCCATCGAGTTTGGTCAAGATCACCCCGGAAAGCTCCAATCGCTCGTCAAATGCAGACGCTACATTAACAGCGTCCTGGCCGGTCATAGCGTCTACTACGAGGAGAATTTCCTCCGGCGAAATCGCCTTCTGCATACCGCCGAGCTCAGCCATGAGTTCGTCATCTATGTGCAGCCTGCCCTGGGTATCCACAAGCACTACATCACAACCTAAGAACTTCCCCCGTTCGACACCGAGAGACGCTACCCGGACCGCGTCGTCGCCTTCGTGAGTGGAAAAGACCTGGACACCGATCTTTTCACCGAGAACCTGAAGCTGCTTTATGGCTGCAGGCCGCCACGTATCGGCTGCAACCAATAGAGGCTTCCTGCCTTGCTTCTTAAGAAGATACCCGAGCTTCGCAGCAGTCGTCGTTTTCCCTGAGCCCTGCAGGCCTACCATCATAATGACGGTAGGAGGCTTTGGCGCATACCGGATCTTACTCTCACGCCCGCCCATAAGCTGAGTAAGCTCAGAGTTGACAATCTTGATTACTTGTTGGCCCGGGGTGAGGCTCGCTGCCACCTCGCTGCCTACAGCTCGCTCCCTGACTTTGGCAACAAAATCCCGGACCACTTTGAAGTTCACATCAGCTTCCAGCAAAGCTATGCGAATCTCCCGTAGGGCCTCGTCCACATCCGCTTCACTTAACTTGCCTTTCCCTCGCAGCTTTCGGAAGGTTTCCTGAAGCCTTGCAGTCAGGTTTTCGAACATGAGGCCCACCCCCCTTTACTCACGCAAGTAGTATACACTCAGGGACTGGGAGCGTCAACTCAATCCAACTATCTCTGTACCCACATCAACTTTACTCAATCCAACTATCTCAGCCTGACTATCTCACTTAAGTATGAGTTCATTAGTCTTCGCCGGTTTTCCGATTGGCTTGGGTGGCCCCACAAGGTACGTACATTTTCCGGGGCCGGCAATTACTTATGGCGATCTACCTATGTATCTTGATTGTAAAAGATCGCGTCAGCAAACTCCTTTGGATCAAAATCCCTGAGATCTTCAGTCCCTTCGCCAATCCCGATGAGTTTCACAGGAATCCCCAGGCTGTTCCTAATTGCCAGGATAATGCCGCCCTTGGCGGTACCGTCAAGCTTTGTCAGGGCAATACCTGTAACCTCTACCGCTTCCTCAAACCTCGCAGCTTGACTTAGCCCGTTCTGGCCTGATGTGGCGTCAAGAACAAGCAGGACCTCATGAGGAGCGCCGGGAACCTCCCTTTCAACAACGCGCTTAACCTTCTCCAGTTCCCTCATAAGGTTTACATGTGTGTGGAGTCTTCCTGCAGTATCCAAAATCACATAGTCAACCCCTCTTGCCTTTGCAGCCTGGCAAGCATCATAGGCAACTGCGGCAGGGTCTCCTCCCTCTTCGTGACGTATGACTCTGGCGCCTGTCCTCTCACCCCAGATTTCCAGTTGATCTATGGCAGCAGCCCTGAAAGTGTCGGTCGCCCCCAAGATAACCTCTGCACCGCGGGTGCGAAATCTATGGCACAGCTTTCCCACAGTCGTAGTCTTACCTGTCCCGTTTACTCCTACAACCATGATCACGGTAGGGCCTTCCACTGCCTTTCCAAGAGGTTCAGGAGGCCCCAAAACCTCGACTATCTGTTCCTTTAGCCTTTTTAGGACGTCTTCCCCACTTAAGGCCTGTCCCTGCCTACCTTCTTTCAAAGCCCGGGAAAGCCCGGAGAGCAATCGTTCTGTGGTATTGACCCCTACATCAGCCTGTAGCAGTATGGCTTCCAGCTCGCAAAGAAACTCTGCATCAACCACAGGTCGCCTTCTAATCAGTGATTGCACCTGTCCCACTATGCTTTGGCCGGTACGCGCCAGCCTTCTAGAAAGGCCGGCCAGCAGGCCTTTATGTTTTGCGTCCGGATCATGATGTTGGATTGGCTTGTTCAGCTTATCTGCTTCGTTCATTGGGAAAGTTCACACCTTTACTGTTAAGCTGTCTCTTGACGAGGATATGGAGCATCCTCCAAATTGAGTGAAACCAGCCTTGATACGCCTGATTCCTCCATTGTGACTCCGTAGAGGGCGTCAACGCTCTCCATTGTGCCCTTTCTGTGTGTCACAACGATGAACTGGCCCTCCTCAGCCGAATCCCGCAGAAGATCCGCAAATCTCCCTACATTAGCCTCATCCAGCGCTGCATCGATCTCATCCAAAACACAGCACGGACTCGGACGAATCTTAAGAATTGCGAATACAAGAGCTATAGCCGCTAAGGCCCTTTCGCCTGTAGACAGAAGAGTGAGATTTTGAAGTCTCTTGCCCGGAGGCTCCGCCACAATCTCAACCCCGGGAAGGTCTGAACCTTCCGAATCGACCAGAATCAAGTCAGCGGTTCCGCCTCTGAAAAGCCTTGAGAACAACACGCTGAATTCTCGCCTCACTGCGTCAAAGGTTTCCCTGAAGCGCCTTTCACTTTCTTCGTCGTAGCGCTGCATGATCTGCCCGAGAAACTCCATGGCGTCTTCAATATCGCTAAACCCTTCCTCCAAGTATTCCCGTCTGGATTTCATGGACTCATATACTTCAATCGCGCCAAGGTCAACAGCACCTATGATATCCATCCTGTCGCGGAGTATTCGAATCTCTTCCCTTACATCATCCCGATGCTTAATGCTTTCATATTGGGCAGGATCCATCTGCCGTCTCGCTTCTTCCGGTGTCATCCTATAAATCCGCGCGAGCTCATCCACCATATGGCGAGCTCCTTCCTGAACCTCAACCCTTTGAAGACGAAGTGTGGTTTCGTCCTTCTCAAGCTTTCCGATTTCTATCTGCAGCGCCTTCACAGCGCCTTCTTTGTCATTGATGCTCCGGATTGCCTCACGACGACGATCTCTCACAGACGCAAACGTCCCGTCCAATTCAAGCCGAGCCTTTCGGAGCGTGTCCAGATAAGCCTTGCTCTCTTCAAGCCGCGGACAGGCCTCGGAAATCAGGTCTTTGACCCTTATTATTTCCCGGCGGGTAGCGTCAACTTCAGAGGCCCGCTCACGAATGGAAGCCTCCTTGGCCAAGATTTGCCTCTTCAGATTCTCAGCCTCTTGACTTCGGGCCGCAATTTTCACTTTGATCGCGGTGATATCGCGCATAGCATCGTCACGGGCGGAAGACAGTTCCTTCATTCTCTGGGAAATCCTTGCCTGGATTGCCGACAGTTCCTCAGCTACCGCTGTAAGCTCCTCGTACCTTCTCTCCAACCCCGGCCTTGTGCCATCAGGAGATGCGCGCTTTGTGACTCTTGATTCCAACTCAAAACGAAGCATTTCCGCTCGGAGACGACTCTTATCCAGCTCCCCACGTCTTTCGGCCTTGAGAGCCGAAAGTTTTGCATTTTCCAGTTCAATGCTCCTCCATTGTGAAGCCAAGTCTTTGCACAGACTCTCCGCGCCCTGAATTGCATCTTTTGCCTCTTCCATCTGTCCGATTACTCGTCGGCCTTCCTTACGCAGGCGCTTCACGTCAAGTTCTAGGTCGCTCAGACGTCGTCCGGCCTCGAGTAACCTCCTCTCCGGCCTTGCCACTCTGCTGCCGCCGGAAATCGCTCCCCCCGGAAAAACTATATCACCGTCAATTGTCACGATTTTCAGGGACTTGTTCAAGGCTCGAGCTGCTGATACGGCTATATCCAGGTTGTCTGTAACCAAGATGCGTCCCAGTGAAAACTCCACTGCTTTCTTTAAAGATTCATCATAAGACACCAGTTGAGAGGCAATACCGCGAACTCCGGGCATTTCTAAAACATGATTGTGCCTCGTGGGAAACCCGGAAGGGCTGATAAGGTCAAGCGGTAGGAATGTGGCTCTTCCCAGTTTATGCTCTTTCAGGTATGCCACTATAGCTTTTGCATGGGTTTCTTTCTCTACAACAATGTTATAGAGGGATCGTCCTAATGCAGCTTCAATAGCATGCTCATATTCACCGGGGACTCGAATGAGACTGCCAAGCGTCCCGATGACCCCGTGAAAGGCGTTGCGCTCGGCTGCATCTATCACAGCCCGAGTTCCTTCCGGGTATAGCCGGCCTTTTATCGCCTGAAGTCTACAAGCTTCAAGTTCCAACGATTTGGCGTGAGTCTGCCTTTCCAGCTCTCTCTGGACTTCGTAGAGCTTTCCCAGCCTGTCCCTGGCGCATTGCAGCTCTTCCTCAGCTTTCGCCGTTTCCTGTTTCAGCCTGTGTTGCCTGGTGTTCAGTTCCTCCAGGCGCAGAGTATCCCGTTCAAGCTGCAAAGAAAGGTTATCGAGCTCTTGTTCGGCGCGTTCCAGCATCTGCCTGTCCCTCTCGGCCTGACGCTCCTCCGCCTCATCCGCCATCTTCAGCCTGGACAATTCGTTCTTGACTTCAGCCAGCTCCGAAAGGACTTCAATAATATCTACTTTGAGGCGCTCCTCTCTCTTCCTCTCCTGGTCCAACTCGGAAGTGAGGCTCTCCTCCAAGGACTCTCCGGCCTTGAGGTGCTCATTGGCATCTTCCAGCTCAGCCTTGATCCCTATGAGTAGAGATCGCATTTCCTCAAGTTCTCGTTGAGAATGAGTGAGGGCTGTCATATCTTTCTCACTTGATGCTTCAAGAGAGATGAGCTGGTCATCCAGGCTTGTCAGGCGGCTGGACGCCATTCCAACCGTACTTTCGGTTCCCTCTATCTCAGCGCCCAACTCAGCTAACTTGGTGTGTATCTCTTCACGTACATCTTCCAGTTCAGCAAGGCTCGCTTTCTCACGGAGGATCTCATCCTCCAGCATGTTGCACTGTTGCTTCATGTCGCTCTGCCTGGCTTCAATGCCGGTCAGCTTGTCAAGGAGGTCATCCTTGACTCTGTCTGACTTGTCGAGTTCAGTCAGGATAAGCCCTATCTCAAGCGTGGAAAGCTCGTTGCTGTAGTTCTGGAACTTGCGGGCTTCCTCTGCTCTCTTGGCCAAAGGCCCAAGTTGTCGCCGGAGTTCCGCAATAAGATCCCTTAAGCGCTCCTGAATTTTTCCGACAGCCTCCAGCCGTCTTTCTGTTTCATTACGCCGAGTCTTGTATCTATGAATTCCTGCAGCTTCCTCGAAAAACGCTCTGCGCTGATCCGATCCTGCAGCCAATATCGCATCGATCCTGCCTTGCTCAATCACGGAGTACCCGGACTTCCCGAGCCCTGTGTCCATGAAAAGGATGTGAATATCCTTGAGGCGGCATGGGACGCCTGATATGAAAAACTCGCTTGAACCTGACCGGTAGACGCGCCTCGTAACTTGAACCTCCAGAAAGTCAACGGGAAGATAGCAATCGGTATTGTCAAATACCAACGTAACTTCGGCAAACCCCAAGGGCTTCCTGGAACCGGAGCCGGAGAAGATTACGTCTTCCATTTTTGAACCCCGCAGAGTCCTGGCACTTTGCTCTCCCAAGGCCCACCTGATTGCATCTTGAATGTTGCTTTTCCCTGATCCGTTAGGGCCTACAATTGCGGTGATACCCGGAGAAAACGCAAGTTCCGTTTTGTCCGCGAAGGATTTGAACCCGTAGACCTCCACTCGCTTGAGGTACAAACAAAATCACCCTAGCTCTAATATGGCGCCGGTTGTCCGTGCACTGCATTCTTATGGTATCGGGCTGCGGATGACGCACAAGTTATTTGAATTCTTAACCAATTTTTCCAAAGTACAATGGTATTGTATCATAGCGTAAACCAAAAGAGAATGTTCCTCGCCACTTGCGGCCCAAGGCATAGGTTGCGAGAGGACTGAACGGATGGGGAGTGTCAAAGGCTCACCTTGACCTTCAGATACAGATCCTCACGTTTTCTTATTTTTCGAGGAATCCCGGGATGAGTCAGCGAGCCATATTTGCCGAGAATCCGTTTTAGCTTAGCCTTGACACGGGTACGCGCGTTATCCACTACTTTAAGGTCAAGGCCCATGGCACGGCTAATCTCACTGGTCGTATATCCCTGACGTAAGAGGACGGTTACAACATATTCCAAGACCGAAAGATAGTCTCTTAAAACTTGCTCCACCCTCATGCCCGTCCACTTGTCTTCCACAACAGTCTCAGGGTTGACAGAATCCCCTTGAAGAAAATCCAGAATTGGACGACAACCCTCTCTATCCATAACTGAATACAAAGATAACGCCTGGTTTAACAGTCTGTGTTTTCCACTGCTCTGACTACGGAGGCTGTTATAGACCTTGCGGATGATGCAGAGGTACGCGAAGGAACTGAACTTAACCCCGGGCCGCTCAACATCATACTGCCGAATGGCGTCAATGAGGCCGAACAGGCCCTCTTGAGTGAGATCCTCAAATTCCATACCATGGATTCCGAGAGTTGTGGTTTGGACAATGTGTCGTACCATAGGCAAGTATTTCCGTACCAGTTCGTCTTTGGCCGGCTCTTGTCCTTGCCTTGCCCGCCATAGCAACTCGAGATCCAGCTCCTGATTGGCAACGGACATGTGGAGTCCCCCTTGGCCGATTTTACCGAGTTCGCTAAATGTATACTATCGGCCAAGGGATAATATTCTTCCAAAATTGGACACGCAACCTTTATTAGTGGCACAGCCTGCTCCCGTTGAAGCGAGGCTCCTGGGAAAACAGGCTGCAGGTCCAAAACCGGTCCCAATTTATGCGGAAGCTAACAGCGACTCAAAAGACGGCTAATGTTCACGAATACTCTACTTAGCTTTACCTGGGCTCAACAATGAACTTTATTGCAGTCCTCTCCTCCCCGTCGATGAGAATCTCAGCAAAAGCCGGAATGGCTATGAGGTCTATTCCGTTTGGCGCAACAAATCCTCGTGTAATTGCTATCGCCTTAACAGCTTGGTTCACAGCTCCGGCTCCAACTGCCTGAACTTCAGCAGACCCCCTCTCCCTGAGTACGGCAGCCAGGGCGCCCGCCACCGATTTGGGCTTAGACTGCGCTGACACCTTTAGTACCTCCACGCCTTCTACCTCCAGTTCCCAGGTTTTGGACCATAAGCCGCATCTCTTATATCAATATTCAACATCATCCTGAAAGATCCTTTGTTGTGCGAAATTTCTCGATTCTCTCAGGGGATTAGTCGAATGTGATGTGATTTAGGGCATCCTCTGCTGCAGCCTGTTCCGCCTCTTTCTTGGTTTTGCCGACTCCTCTGCCCATAGCCGTTTCCCCGGAATACACGGAAACCATAAAAGTCTTGTCATGGTCCGGGCCTTGTTCGTCCACCACTCTATATTGAGGAAGTGATTTCCCTCTTTTCTGGAAGAGTTCCTGCAAATCTGCTTTGCAGTTTCGAAAACTCATCCCTTTCAAACAGGATCGTGTATCAATCGCGTCAAGCTGAAGCTTATCTACAATAAGGTCTCGCGCCACGTTAAGCCCTTGATCCAGGAAGACAGCGCCGATAATCGCTTCAAACGCATCTGCAAGCAGGGACGGCAACTCTCTCCCACCTGTCACTTCAAGACTGTGGCTGACCATAAGGAACCGCGACAGGCCGAGACGGACTGCTGCCGATGCCAAAGACCTCTCACTGACAACCTGTCCGACTATTACCGAGAGTTCGCCTTCAGCCAAGATCGGATGCTTCTCGTAGAAATACCAAGCGCAAGTCAGTTTGAGAACGGCATCCCCGAGAAACTCCAACCTTTCGTTCCCTGCGGCAGGCCCTCCGCCTTCGAAAGAACTATGGGTAATAGCCTTCCGCAGCAAGCTACAGTCATGAAACGACACTCCAAGCAGAGCCTTGAGCTCACGCAGAGAACCTCCTTCTCTTTGTCCTGCCATCTTGCGACTCCTTGCTTACTCTTGAAATCTCTTTGTTACAATAACGCCGTTGTGTCCTCCGAATCCAAACGCATTACTCATGGCAACATCGACATTGGCATACCTTGCAGTGTTGGGCACGTAATCCAAGTCACAATCAGGGTCAGGCTCTTCATAGTTTATCGTAGCAGGGACAATCCCGGCCTCATGAGCAAATGTGCAAACTACAACACCGCAGGCTCCTGCAGCGCCTAATAGATGACCTGTCATGGACTTGGTGGAGCTCACCATCAACTGATAAGCGTGGGCACCGAACACCTCTTTTATTGCCATTGTTTCACATCTGTCATTCAGAGGAGTTGACGTCCCGTGAGCGTTGACATAATCCACGTCAAATGGACTAAGTCCCGCATCATCCAAGGCTCTCTGCATGGCCAGAACAGCGCCTTTACCTTCAGGGTCCGGCTCCACAATATGATGGGCGTCATCGCTTGCTCCATATCCGGCAATCTCAGCATACGGGCGTGCCCCTCTTGCAAGCGCATGTTCCGGTGTCTCAAGGATCAGGACAAATGCGCCTTCACCCATGACAAACCCGTCTCTTCCCTTATCAAAAGGACGACTGGCTGCATGCGGTTGGTCATTCCTCTGCGACATAGCCCTGAGAGCGCAAAACCCCCCGAAGCCCGCAGGAGAAATGCTTGCTTCAGTACCCCCTGCCAACATTACGTCAGCATCACCTCTTTGAATGGTCCGGAATGCTTCTCCGACGGCATGCATAGAAGCGGCGCACGCTGTTGTGACAGTGAGATTAGGCCCTCTTGCGCCTGTAAAAATGGCGATCTGTCCTGAAGCCATGTTAGGGATCATCATGGGAATGAAGAAGGGGCTGATCCTTCTTGGGCCGTGGGAATGCACAAGCTTCACCTGGGCCTCAGTTACGTCGAGCCCACCGATGCCACAACCCATAATAACGCCTGTCCTGTCCCGGATGTTCTCCGAAACATCAAGGCCGGCGTCTTCCAGGGCCATTTTGGCACAGGCTACCGAGAACTGAGCAAACCTGGCCAACCGGTGGGCTTCCCGCTCGGACATGAAATCTTCAACCGCAAAATCCCGAACTTCACCTGCCATCTGAGTCCTATAAGCGTCCGGCTCAAAAGCCGAGACGCGCGCTATACCATTTCTCGAGGTTCGGAGGCCTTCAAAGAAAGCCTCTTTTCCTATGCCAATGGGGGTGACCGCTCCAATACCGGTCACCACCACCCGTGGTCTCATATCCTCACCCCACACTGTTTCGTGCGCCTTTCCTATGATTTCGGACTGATTGTCTTCTATTCGGATTCTCCCAGTTGCTCCAAGATGAAGTCAATAATGTCCTGCACTGTAGTATCTTCAGCAAGATCAACATCAAGAATCCCCAGATCGAACTCTCTGTCCAGCTCATCGCCAATGCTCATTCTCGTAGCAGAGTCAGCATAAAGGTCATTCATGGTAGCGTCAGGCGTTACGGACGCCTCATCCACCCTGGCTTCTCTGATTATTATCTCTTTTACCTTAGCAAAGACTTCCTCTGCCTTCCCTTTATTACCTGCCATTTTGTTCACCTCCCTCAAACTGAACTTCCGCGTATTATTTCGCCGGATAATCTACATTGCAAATCCCCCGTCTACGCACAACACCTGGCCTGTTATGTAACACGCTGCATCAGAGGCCAGGAACAAGCAAGCTTCTGCCACATCACCGGCACAACCCGCCCTTCCAAGAGGCACGCCTTGTATCAGTTTGTCCCGGATCTCATGACTCAACTTACCTGTCATGCCTGCATCAATGAAACCAGGGGCAATAGCGTTTACAGTAACATCGCGCATGGCAAGCTCCCTGGCGGCAGCCTTCGTAAGGCCGATAACACCTGCTTTTGACGCGGAGTAATTACACTGGCCGGGATTACCCAGAACGCCTGCCACGGATGAGATATTTACTATTCTACCGGACCGCTGCCTGAACATCCTTTTACCCACTGACCTCATGAAGTGAAACACCCCGCTGAGGTTGACGTTAATGACTTCTTCCCATTCTTCATCCGTCATTCTGATAAGGAAGTTGTCCCGTCTCACACCTGCATTATTAATGAGAATATCTATACGCCCGAATTTCTCGCAGGTTTCGCGGACAGCCTCCTCAACAGAGGCAGGCGAAGAAACATCTACACTCATTGCCATGGCGCTGCCTCCGCGCGCAGCAATCTCCTTTGCAACTTCCTCTGCAACTTCAAGGGATCGTCCGGCAAACGCTATAACATGCGCGCCTTCTCGTCCGAAAGCCTTGGCTATCTTCGAACCAAGCCCGCCTGAAGCGCCGGTGACAATCGTAACCTTATCCTTCATTCTCATACCGCAGAACCTCCTCGACAAATCTCAGCACATCGTCGACGCGAGTGTTACCGTCAAACGCGAGAGTCTCAGCTTCGGGCTGAATTTCTCGGATAAGTCCTGTCAGAGCTCGCCCAGGGCCTGCTTGGAGAAAAACGCGGGCACCGGATTTCCACATTTCCCTCACGCAATCCTCCCACAGGATGGGACCGGAAACCTGCCTCGCAAGAGACTCTTTGATTTCTGCCCCGGACCGGGATACCTTACCGTCAACATTCATGACTTGCGGGATGGAAGGCGTCCGGAAATTCTCCTTTTCCAGTTCCCGTTCTAACGCGAGCCTTGCAGGCTCCATTATCTTTGAATGGAACGGCCCGCTGACTTTGAGCGGAATCACTCTCCGTGCGCCTTGGGCAAGACATAGTTCTCTTGCCTTCTCAAGGCCGGCCTGATCCCCTGATATGACAATCTGTCCGGGAGAGTTGTAGTTTGCGGGCTCAACCCACCCAATAGAGCAAGCCTCCTGGCACGCCCTGATAACACTGTCTCTCGCCAATCCCAAAACAGCGGACATTCCGCCTGCACCGGGAGGACAAGCTTTTTCCATAAGCTGACCGCGGATACTCACCAGTCTCACGGCGTCCCCCAGCGAGAGCACATCTGAGGCCACGAGCGCAGAATACTCGCCTACACTGTGGCCGCTTACTATGTCCGCGATGATTCCCTGGGATCTCATAACAGCAAAGACTGCAACGGATGTTGCGACAATCCCCGGCTGAGCATTTCTTGTTAAGGTTAGCTCATCTTCGGGCCCGTAGAAGCATAATTCTGACAGAGGGAACCCGAGAGCTTCGTCTGCCTCCTCAAAAACCTGCCTGGCCTCTTTATAGTCATCCGCAAGACTCTTCCCCATGCCGACCCTTTGGCATCCTTGCCCCGGGAAGACAAATGCCAGCTTTTTGCCGCCATTACCCAATACCTGCCACCGCCCTGAATGGCACAACTTCACATGCTTCCGCTGCCCTTACATGCCTCCGCTGTCCTTCTGTTCTTTACTCCACTTAAGTATTGCCGAACCCCAAGTAAGGCCTGCGCCAAACCCGACGAGTAAAACCATGTCACCGTTTTTCAGTATCCCGGATCCGGCTGCCTCGTCAAGAGCTATGGGGATAGAGGCAGCAGACGTATTGCCAAGCCTTGCAATATTCGAGTAGATTTTATCCGGAATGCCCAGCCTCTCACCTGCAAGCTCTACCAACCTTTGATTTGCCTGATGGGGAATGACATAGTCTATGTCCTCTTCGCTTAAATTTGCCTTATCAAGGACCTCACGGGCAGCATCCACCATTACCCTTACGGCAAATCTATACACCAGATTGCCCTTCATTTGGATGTAATGGAGCCTGGATTCCACGGTCTTGCGAGACGCAGGCATTCTGGATCCTCCCGCAGGAAGAACCAGCACGTCACCGCGGGCGCCATCGGATCTCAGGACACATTCGATGATGCCTTCGCCCAAGGCGCAAGGCCGGATAACGGCAGCCCCTGCTCCATCGCCAAACAACACGCAAGTGTTTCTGTCTTCCCAGTCCACGATCTTAGAGAGCATCTCAGCGCCGATTACAAGGACATTGTCGTACCGGCCTGAAGCCACGAGATCCCGTGCAACGGAAAGAGCATAGACAAACCCTGTGCATCCAGCGCTGATATCGAAAGCGGCAGCATTATCGGCTCCGATTTCTCCTTGAACCACGCATGCGCATGACGGGAATATTGTGTCAGGCGTGACCGTAGCGACGATAATGATATCAAGTTCGGAAGCGGTCATGCCTGCGTCATCCAGCGCCTTCAAAGCTGCCTCCTTTGCCAGATCAGACGTCACCGTTCCTTCGGCTGCTATTCGACGCTCTCGGATACCTGTGCGTTCCACAATCCACTCATCGCTGGTATCCACCATTTTCTCTAAGTCAAAGTTGGTTAGAATCCGTTCAGGGACGGCGCTTCCGGTTCCTGCTATAGTCGCCCCCCTTAGATTGGGTGTCCTAGCTTTCAAGCTTATCTCTCCTCTCGGAACCGCCTGTCCCAAGACGATCAGAAATGGCCTCTGTGACATTGCCTTCAACGGCAGCTTTGGCAGTTCCTATAGCGTTCTTAATCGCTTTGGCGCGGGATCGTCCATGAGCAATGACCGTGACTCCTCTTACACCAAGAAGCAGTGCACCTCCGTACTCCGAATAGTCCATTCTGTGGGCAAGAGACTGCAAAGCAGGGTGCGCTGAACTTAGCCCTGTCCCCGAGACAGGGCTTTCCCCCATAGATTCCGCAAGGATCCTCATCATAGCCTCTCCTAGGCCCTCAGCCAGCTTCAACACGACGTTCCCGGTGAAACCATCAGTGACAACCACGTCCGCCCGTCCCAGCGGAATATCTTTCGCTTCGATATTCCCTATGAAATTGCAGTTGGTGCTCTTGATCAGCTCATAAGATGCGATTGTCAATTTAGTGCCTTTGGTAGACTCCTCTCCCACGTTGAGAAGGCCGAGCCGGGGATTTTCCGCAGACATTACCTGTCTGGCATAGGCATCCCCCATAAGAGCAAAGCTCAGCATGTGGTGAGGTCTGCACTCAGAATTCGCGCCTGCATCCACTATCAGACAGTAGCCGGTCGTTGTAGGAAACACTGTGGCAATAGCGGGCCTGTCCGAACCTTCCAACCTTCTCAGCTTCGAGATTGCGCTTATCATCGTGGCGCCTGTATTGCCGGCAGACACCACCGCATCCGCATCCCCCTGTGCCACCAGGTCACATGCGGTCAATATGGAAGAGTCGCGCATTTTCCTTATGGCGTCTACAGGGTGGGGCTCATTCATTGGAATTACCTGTCCTGCGTGTACAATAGAAAGACGACGATTCCCTGTGCCGTCTTTGCAAAGCTCGCTTTCAATCTCTTTTGAGTCTCCCACCAGGATTACTTCAATACCCAGTTCCTCCACGGCAAGAAGCGCGCCTCTCACAGTCTCCGAAGGCGCAAAGTCTCCCCCCATCGTATCAAGGGCAATCCTCAATTAAAACCCCTCCTTGCGTCCTTACGGACCCTTCAGGCTCTTCAACGGCAAACACGGTAAATTCCCCGGCAAAAACGTCTTCATGGCCTACTTTCGTTGTGACTTTCACTACATGCCGCCTACCGCTTCGGCTCAGAATCTCAGCCTTTGCAACCAGTCTTTCCCCTGCCTTGACCGGCCTCAGGTATTTCACGGCCGCAGTCCCGGTAAGCGCAACTTCAGCATCTACAAGCGACACTGCTAATGAGTTTGCCTGGGCAAAAATGTGATGCCCNNAGTTCACCGATGACTTCCCCCGTTTCCACTGAGCGCACTTGGTTCGTGGCTTCTTCAGCCAAACGCCTGGTACGCTCTCGTGATTCCGGAATTCCAAGTTCAAGCCTGTCCAGACGGACAGTCTGGATACTGACCCCGAACACGCCTGCCAGTTCTCTGTCTGTTATGAACGGGTCATCTTCTATGACCTGCGCGAGGCGGCGAAGGCGATCTGTCTTTTGGAGTCTGGGCTTCACATCTAATCAACTCTCAGTGCCAAACATAGTAAGAGAAGAACAAGCATTATGACCAAGTCTTAATAGCAGATACTAAACTTAGTATATATCGGTTCTATTGCTACTTGCAAGGGCAAATGAAATATTAGGGGTTGAAATGACAAAAGGCCGCGCGAGGTGCTGCCGGCCTTTGAGAGACACGAGAACAAAGTATTTAGCGAGAAACAACAGCTACGTGTATCTACGCTCTCTTTTTCTTCTTCCCCTCGACAACGATGACCTGCCGTCCGTCATAGTAGCCACACTCAGCGCACACCCTGTGTGGCCTCCTCAGAGCATGGCACTTTTCGCACTCAATGAGTGTCGGCGCTTCAATCTTCCAATTTGCACGACGTTTCCGTGTCCTCGACTTGCCGAATTTCCCTGTAGGATTTGCCACTTAACTCTCACTCCAGTCACTAGAACTCGTCTTTAGTTTGACTCGGGTAGAGCTGCGCAAGGGGTGCAAGACGAATATCCCCTTCTTCCTCGGAACACGCGCACTCACCTTCATTTAGGTCCTTGCCGCAGACAGGGCACAAGCCTTTGCACTCGCTGGAACAAATAAGTCGAATGGGGAGCGACAACGCCAAATGGGAGTTGACTTCCTTGGAAATATCAACAAAATCTCCATTATAAGTCAAAACCTCATCCTTTTCGCTGTCTGACATCAGAGAAGGCCTGTGGGACGCCTTATAGTATTGCTCTTGAAACTCCGTCTCAACGCCGAATATGAATTCCCTAAGGCATCTGTGGCATTCAGCCCTAAACTCCGCCCTGGCCTTCCCCTCGACAAGGATAGCGCTATGCCCTGTGGAGGTTGCTTTCGCAGCAACATGTACCGGCGTCACCGGCGTAAGGCTTACAGCCGCTATTGCCATAGGATCCGGAGGGCCTTCCAACTCCACCTCAATGCTTGCGCCTTTTATATCCTTTACCGTGGATATGTCTATTATCATAAGAGCACTCCCTAAGTAAAACCTACTGAATTATAGAACAGGGATTAGCTTGAGTCAAGAAAAAAGACGGGCCGTGCAGTTAGCTTGTGGCAGCCTCCCTTACGCACTTTTGGTGAAGAGGGCAAGACTTGCGAGAGTTATGAAGCTTGCTGCCGGCGAAATGCAGGCAGAAGTGGCCTTTGAAGTTGTTGTTGCCAAGGCTCTGGCCTCCGTGGGGCATTCCATTCATGGAAGCTGCTATCCTGCGCCCACCTATCTGGACTATGATGGGCCTTCTATCCCAGGTCCAGCTTCCTCCACAGATCCTTTTCATGATAGCCGTATCCTCTTTTGTGTGGGGCTCTACGTCAGCGTGGAGGCTTCCTCCCCTTCTCCTTACACAAAATGCCAGGCCTGTCCTAACATCGATTACCGTAGCTATACTGCCTACCTTGAAAATACGATTCACTGAATCCCAGTGCAGCATTTCACAAGATCCACGCTCTCCCCTGGACACGACACTGCCCGGAGCAGGAACCAAGAGTTCCTGTCCGACCTTGATCAACGCAGGATCAGATATGTTGTTGATGGCTGCAAGCTCGGCAACGGTCACGTCAAGTCGTCTGGCAAGGTCATAAAGGGTATCTCCCCGGCTGACTATGTAGGTCTTCATTCTCGTGCGGGCAATCTCGGTCTCAAGGAGATTCCATGTATTAGCGCCCACCACACCGTCAACGTTGAGATTGTTTGCTCTTTGAAAAGCAGTTACGGCATCCAGTGTTTTATCCCCGAATAATCCGTCACTCTGTCCTTCCAAGAACCCAAGGCCGATAAGGACATCCTGGAGTTCCCGAACAGCATCGCCCTGCATTCCCTTTTTCAAGACACCTTGATAACTTGCGGCTACAGGCAAGCATGTACAAAGCAAAAGCAAAACGAGAGCAATGACTGTCCCTTGCGGTCTGGCTCTCCAAACGCAGAGCGCCAAAACAAATCGCCCCCCGAAACCCGGAATTCATTTCTTGTCTCTCTATTATTCTCCAGACGTGCCGTTATTCCTCCTGGAAATGCCATCCAATCTTGCAAGCGCATCATTTATGTCACTGACCCCGATAACCTCGATGGATCTGAGGTTCCTCGCAATCTTCGACGCGGAATCAAGGTTCTCCATAGGAACCAGGAAGTATGCAGCTCCTCCCCGCTCGGCAGATACTACTTTCTGCTTAACCCCGGCAATAGGGCCGATAACACCATCAAGTCCAATAGTCCCGGTTCCCGCAATGACGTGGCCCCCCGTCAAATCAGCCGGATCTAACTGGTTAAGGATCTCAAGCGTAAACATTAGGCCTCCGGATGAACCTTTGACATTACGGGAATCAATTTCAATACTAATCGGAAGATCATATGTGAGGCTGGAGCTGACAAGAATTCCTATAGCCGCCCGCGCCCGGTCCTCAGGATGGGGGCCGGTACCTACTTGGAGCCTCTGAGCTTTCCCTTGCCTGGAGACAGTAAGCAACGTTTTCTCACCCGGTGCCCTTCGGCCAATGATTTTCACTGCCTCATCTGCAGTGGCTACTCGCTTGCCATCAACAGCCAGAATAATGTCTCCCTGCTGAAGTATTCCCTTGGCCGGACTATTGGCGAGCACAGCCTCAACTCTCACCACAGTCTCCACTCTGACAGGAAAACCCAGTCTTTCCAAGGCCACGGCCCCTGCGACTACCTGGCTCTCCCGCATCAGGCTTTCCATGATGCTGATATATCTCTCAAGATCCATGCCTTTGGGAATTTCTTGTGCCCTCTTCGCAATATCAATGTCAGGAGATGCGAGAGCTGCAATCCATGAAGGGATGCTCGCAGGGGTGCTGGTCACAGCGGTTAGCAAGAACGCTCCTTGAGCATCCTTGCTGCCGGTCTCAACAGTCACCATTTCCTCAAGCTTCTGAACCGGGCCCGGACCGATAATCAGGTAATTCCGTGCAAGATAGCCCTGGATGCCGGCAACTATGATAAGCACCGCTCCTACTTCCAGCCATCTGTTTCTCTTTCTCATGAACCTATTTCCCTCCGGCATTGCCTTACGTATTCGTCGATTCTTTTATCTATTCTACTTTGCCCCGACTTATGATATTCGCCGCCGGGTAGAGGGGCGAAAGCATATCCCTAAGTTAATTCAAATATACTTGATTAGAAATGCGGACAGCAAGAGCAACGTAAGGAGGATTCCACGCCATGATTAGCAGGGCGCCTCTCAGTCGAAGGAGCGCGTATCTTGTGGCAGGTTGCGCTCTCTTTATTACCATAGTAATCGTACTATACCCGAGTGTCGCCTTTCAGGCCTCCGTAGAAGGTCTGCGCGTGTGGTGGGAAATTGTGTTTCCGGCCTTACTTCCGTTTTTCGTGGCAGCGGAAATCCTAATGGCCCTCGGCGTAGTACATTTTTTAGGCGTTCTCCTGGAACCTTTCATGAGACCTGTTTTTGACGTGCCGGGAGTAGGCGCCTTCGCTCTGGCCATGGGTATTACCGGCGGATATCCCATCGGAGCGAAAATCACCGCAAACCTCAGAAGAAGGGGCCTGTGCAACCAGATAGAAGGAGAGCGCCTGGCGGCTTTCACAAATACCGCAGATCCCCTTTTCATGTCAGGGGCAGTAGCCGTTGGAATGTTTCATGCACCGGATCTCGCGGGATCAATATGCGGTGTACACTACATCTCCGCTATCATACTCGGAGTGCTGCTGAGACTGCATGGAGGCTCCCAGAGGCGCAAGGTTCCCGAGACCGGCCTCACCGGCAAAGGGAATATCTTCAGAAGGGCTTTTCATGAACTATATAAGGCGCGTCAGGCAGACGGCAGGCCTATAGGACAGATATTTGGAGATTCTGTCCGTGATTCAGTAGGCAGCCTGCTGCTGGTCGGGGGTTTCATCATGATGTTCTCTGTAATCATTGACGTACTCACCGTCTCAGGAGCGCTGAAACTGATCGAGGCGCCCCTCACCCTCATCATGGGTCCGCTTAAGATAAAAGACACCTTGATTTCGCCTGTGATCAGCGGCTTATTCGAAATCACCCTTGGGACAGAGCTTGCAAGTAAAGCAGCAGCGCCGTTACTGGACAGACTTATGGTGGCAAATGCGGTAATCGCATGGTCCGGGTTATCAGTATTCGGGCAAGTATCTGCAATGGTATCAGGGACAGACATAAGGATGGCGCCTTACTTCATAGCCCGGCTCATCCACGCAACAGTTGCAGCCGTTATCACCGCAATGATTATGAGCCCTTACGGACAAAGCCTGGCAAAACTGGTAGCGCCTGTGTTCGCGCTCAGGCAGGCAGAAATCCAGGCGCCGTTCTATCTTAAGCTTCTTACATCATTTACAAGACTTCTCACGATAGTGGCCATAATGCTAGGGATTTCCATCACTGTATGGTTCTTCCGACGAGTACAACTGGTGTTCATACGGATCAGGGGTGTGAAGTAGAAGTCTTCTCGAGCTCCTCGACTCCGCGCCTCACCACTTGCAAGGCTCGATCAAGGTTCTCATCAAGTTTCATGAGCATTTCAGCCGCATATTGAGATGCTCCTTTTCGAATGCTTTCAGCTTCCCGCTTAGCCTCGTCGATAATCCTCCCTGACTCTATTTCAGCAGCTTTAACTACCTCTTCTTCAGAAACCATAGACTTCAAGTACTCACTTGCCGACCCTCTCAGGTTTTCAGCTTCCCGAGCGGCCTCAGCGACAATCTTGTCCCGTTCCTTAAGCAATTCTTCTGCTTTCTTCACTTCATCCGGGAGAGAAATCCGTATCTTGTCAAGAAGCTCCAAGACGTCGTAAGCGTCTACCACCACCTTGTTCGTGAGCGGCATTTTCCTGCTGTCCTCAATTATTCCTTCCAGCCTGTCCAGGAGTTCAATCAGTCCCATCTTCCCCACCCTGGCTCTTCCCCCTCATTCCCGAGAATCTGTCTTCTTCCGCTTATACTTCTCAATGAGCATCTCCCCCACATGCGGAGGAACGAAACCCTTCACGCACGCTCCGAGGCTTGCCACTTCTTTTACAGCGCTGGAGCTTAAGTAGGCGTACTCATTGCTGGTCATCATGAAGACAGTCTCTATATCGCCAATTTTTCTGTTTACTGACGCCATCTGAAATTCATATTCAAAATCCGATAAGGCCCGTAGTCCTTTCAAGATAGCAGTGGCTTGCTGAAGACGGGCAAAATCCACAAGCAGCCCTCTAAAACATGAAATCTCCACGTTTCGAAGATGGCTAAGAGATTCCTCCAGCATTGCGATACGTTCGTCAAGCGTAAAAAGCGGCTCCTTAGCCGGATTCTTGGCCACTGCTACAATAAGCTTATCAAATAGCCCTGCGCCACGTTCTGCAATGTCTATGTGTCCATTGGTAACCGGGTCAAAACTACCTGGATATACTGCTATCTTCATTCTGGCGGCCTCCATACGAAGCTGTGGGAAAGGCCTGACATAAGCCTTACCGTTGAAACATATAGAAAGATATTATCGTATCGCCGTATTTCTCCTGTCTTGTTAATTCAAGATCTTCCAAGACCTCCGGCATTTCTTGTCTGCTCTCGTGACGCGTGACAATGATTCCGTTTGAATCCAATAATCTATGCGCAGAAAGAATGTCCAGGGTTACAGGCGCCAGGCCATGGCCATAAGGCGGATCCGCAAAGATTATGTGAAACACTTCATGCTGCCGGCAGAGAGCAGGCACAAGCCTCCTTACGTCACCTAGGATTACCTTTGCCGAAGATGCAAAACCTGTGGCATCCAGATTGCTCTGAATCACCTTGGCCATTCCAGGTGAACACTCAACAAAAGTCACCCACTGGGCTCCTCTGCTCAACGCCTCAATCCCAATTGCACCTGTCCCGGCAAATAGATCAAGACATCTGGAGTCAGGGACATAAGGAGTCAAGATATCAAACAAGGATTTCTTGACATTATCGGGAATAGGACGTGTTCTTCCGCCGCCTGCTCCGGTTAGACGACGTCCCTTGGCAACCCCCCCGATAACCCTCAATGAAACAAACACCTCCAATGGCATCATTTACCATGAGATTCCTTGTATAGAACACCTAACCCCGCACAAACTACAATCGAAAGAAGAGCCGAGGATAACGGTACCTGGGCGGTGCCGGGGTTCCNNATAAGCTCTTCCTCCGGTTTCTCCTCTCCCACGGGATGACGGTCGTAAGACCGTCGTCTTATGTTTACCCATGACAAGACTGTCCTTGCCCGCCTTACTCAGTGGAAATGATGTAATAGTAAACAGGCTGCCCGCCATAGTGAACTTCGACCTCCAGATACGGATAGATATCGGCAAGCCGTTCCGCCAGCCCGTTAGCGTCGTCAGAGTGAACATCCTCGCCGTGGTATATGGTTATGAGGGACGTATCAGCGTCTACCATCTGACTTACGAGATTCATAGCCACTTCATTGCGATCTTTCCCTGTTGAGCATAGCTCACCGTCTTTTATCCCGATGAAGTCCTTCTCATCAATGGAAAATCCGTTTACGTTGGAAGCACGAACTGCATAGGTAACCTCCCCTGTGCTTACCTGTGGTATCATGCCTTGCATTGATTCTCGGTTAGATTCAGCGTCTGCCAGAGGATTATAAGTGACAAGAGCCGCAACCCCTTGGGGAATGGTTTTTGTCGGGACTACTACGGTATTTATGTCAGGAGCAAGCTCCTTCACCTTATTTGCCGTAAGAATTACATTGCCGTTGTTCGGCAGAATAATGACGCTCTTTGCCGACACCTCGTAAACAGCGTCTCTCAGCTCCTCAATACTTGGGTTCATTGTCTGTCCGCCTTCAACAACAACGTCAGCGCCCAGGCTTCTCAAGATAGCTGAGAGTCCCTCTCCGATAGCTACGGCTACAACCCCTACAGGCTTCTCTATCTTGCGTTCTTTAGGATTAGCCGCCTCTCCCGAACCCACATTATCCTCGAAATCCTCTTCCTCATCATCATGACCGGCAGGAACAGCACTGTTACGCCTTATCCTTGCTTCCTCAAATTCATTGTGCTGGTAAGCCATATTGTCTATCTTCATCTCATGCAGCTCGCCCAGGCGAATGCAGTGCTCCAGCACTTGCCCGGGATGGTTAGTATGAATATGCACTTTCGCCACATCGCTGGTGCCTACAACAAGGACACAATCACCGAACCGAGCCAGGTCCTGCCTGAGCATATCAAGAGGTAGATTCTTGCCCTTAACAAGGAATTCCGTGCAGTATTTGAACACCAGATCCGCTTCTGCGATCTCTTTACCTTTTCTTACAGCAGGTCCTGCGTCTGCTTTCTGAGGAACCACGATCAGTGGTTCCCTCCTGGCGAATACCGCCTCTCCTCGAATTGACTTTACAAGTCCCTCCCAGAAGAACACGAGCCCCTGTCCGCCGGCATCCACAACACCGGCCTCTTTGAGTGTGGGAAGCATCTCAGGGGTCTTCTCCAGGGTGTCCCGGGCATCTCCTAGGATTTTCTCTACCGCGGACACGATATCCAAGTTGTCCCGCCTGCATTCTGCGGCAGAACGAGCAGCCGCACGGGCCACTGTAAGCATAGTGCCTTCAACCGGTTTCATCACTGCTTTATACGCCATGGATGCTGCTACTTGCAACCCTCGCGCAAGTCCTGCTACATCAAGGGTTGTTTTGCCTTCAACACCCTTTGCAAACCCTCGAAGGAGCTGCGAAAGTATGACACCTGAATTCCCCCTTGCTCCCATTAGGGAGCCTAGCGCCACCGCTTCAGCCAGATCAGACAGCGCCTTACCTTGGACATTGCCGATCTCCCGCACAGCGGCGAGAAGTGTCAGGTGCATATTCGTACCTGTATCTCCATCAGGGACCGGAAATACGTTCAGCTCATTCACAAGTTCTTTATTTGCGCCTAGCCATTCTGTCCCAGCAGCAATCGCACGTGCGAAATCTTCTGCATCAAGTAAATTCCGCCCCAACGGGCTAACCCCCTGTCGCCGGTCACTTGCTCTCATCCTCTCGGGCATGTGTCACCCTCACACCTTGTACCGTAATATTTACTCTTGAAACCTTAAGGCCTGTCATGCTTTCCACGACATACCTAACCTTGTCCATAACATTATGTGCTACTTCAGTAATCTTTGTTCCATACTCAACTATGATGTAGAGGCCCACCACAACCTCATCCCCGGCAAGCCTCACTTCCACACCCCGGCCCATGTTATCCATGCCGAGGAGCTCAGCTATTCCGTCTTGAATGTTTCTTGACGCCATCCCGACAAGGCCATAACACTCAGTTGCCGCCATCCCACTAATGAGGGCTATCACGTCATCAGAGATGGTAATCTGGCCCAGTTCGGTGCTGACCTCTCTTCCCATTTAACTAGCTACCCCCTGCCTCAGCCATTCGGCAGCAAAGACTTTCCTTTTATTTCTCCGAAACTCGAGGAATTCCTTTTCTGTAATGCTATTCATATCCCTTGTGCCTTTAGAAACACGTCCCCGGAAGACAAAGGCTTCTTGCGCAGCCCGCGCTGCTATGATACAATACGCGCGAGGTGTTTTCAAGACGGGGGGTGCTAATAGGCATGGCAAGTCGATGCGACATATGTGGAAAAGAACCGCAAGTAGGCAGGCAGATAAGCCACTCTCATAAGGTATCTTCTCGGAGATGGCTTCCAAATATCCGCCGCGTAAGGGCGTATGTGAACGGCAAGACAAAGCGAATTAAGGTCTGCACAAGATGTCTTCGCGCGGGAAAAGTTGAACGTGCACGGTGAACACAACCCTAAGAAGATAGAAACTCTTATATTCTTTCCCCACTATTCGACGAGCTGCGAATTCCCCTGTAAGAGCCCGTCGAATTTTTTATCATGCCTTCCATAAATCATGCGGACATAAATCATACCTGCCATAAGCAGCCGCCAAACATAAGCGCACAATAGCCTTCACCTGGGATCAGGGTATTCTAACCTAATTCGCCTCCCTGGATGGCTCACTGGGTGGGCCATCCGACCGCGCGAAAGCCTCGGCATACCGGTGAATGGCTCACTGGGTAGGCCACTCGACTACCGAAAGGCCCCAAGATCCCTTTGAGTGGCTCTCGGGAAGAGCCACTTGCTCACCGGCCCGCTGCGAGATTGGCTTAAGTGGCTCTGAGGGAAAGCCACTCGGCCGGCAGGGGGCCGCCAAACTCACTTGGATGGCTCTCAGTCCTGGGGCTCTGAACTCGTCAGCGCCCTAAGACGGTGGACTCGGCGGTATCCCGAGGTCCTGTGCTCGTCGGCGCCCCGAGGTCCTGAACTCGATGCTCGCTGTCCTGAAAGCTACCACACGAACCTTATGTTGTCCACCATGCAAAGCCATGCCCAACCCTGGAATTCAAGCTTGATCGACTTGATGTAGGAAGGCCTTGGAATCTCGGCGCTCAAGTTATATGACTTTTGAGCCCACTTCCCTATCTCGACGAATTCAGAAAAGCGGGCAATCCCACCTTCAACAGGCATATAGTAATAGTACGCCCTGACGAAAGACCGTTCTTTTCCGTCCCTATCCAGGTAGGTAACGGTGACTTTCAGAGGATATGTATCCTTCGGGTCATACTGCTTGAGCGTGTAGTCACCGATTAACACATCAAACGATAGAAACACTAAACCCGACAGAGGAACTTCAGCATTAATAGCCTGCTCCAAGCTACAGGAGCCCATCTCAAAAGTCGGCGGGCGAGATACGCGAAGAACGTGTTCCCTGTCTTTGTCCGGTACCACGCCCCACTGAGCGGCTCTCGAGCCTCGCTCTTCTGTATGAGACCATTTCCAACCTGTGATGTCTCCTTCCGCGAATCCGCCGTTCTTCGGCAACTCAACAGGGGACGCCGGGCTTTCGACAGTAGTGAATGACCAGTCGTGATCCTTCCCCAGTTGGGTGTTGCGGGAATTCATCGCGCTCCCTTTTACCGTCACTCTATAGATAGTGGAATACTTCAGGGGACGAGCAGGAGTAATCACCAGAACCGAATTGTCGTGGAGAAACTGCCAACTCGTCGATGACAACTCGGGGGTGGGAGATATGGCAATCGCCTGAATTGCTGATGCCTCATCCATAGGTCCGCTGAAAATAATATGTATGGAAGTGTCTATAGGCACATGCTCCATGCCATTAGACGGATAGACCTGTACGACTCTGGGGGGTTCGGCCTTTGAGCCGAAATCTGCTGCAACAGTTGTTGCACAGCAAGCCGCCCCGATAAGGACTGACACGAAAAGTACGCGGATCAACGCCTCCCGGTAAAGCTTTCGGTACATTGGGTTGCCTCCTTTTGCATTACCCGCCATTTACCATGAATAAATACCAATTCGCCGTAGACTCGTAATATCCTGCTCAAGGCCGATTACCACGTTTAAAACGGCTCTGTCTTCGACAAGCGCTCATGTGCCAGGCTCACTACCAGGCTCACTAGGTTTCTGCTGTCTTTGTAAGTCAACATGTCTCGCGCAGACCGCCAGGGGACAAATCCGGCATAAGAGATTCCTTCTTCCCTTTGAGGTTCTGTATGCGGGTACACTCCGTTGTCATTTTCAATAGGTGCTCCTGCATACCAATACACAGTCTTGTCTATAAGCTCACCTGTGGCATCTGACACGTATGTGTAATCAGTCGTGCCTAATGAGCACATGAGCTCCGCTCTGACCCCGGTCTCCTCAAACACCTCCCTCAAAGCAGCTTCGGGAGGAGTCTCCTCAGGCTCCACTTTGCCTTTAGGTAAGACCCATTCACCGAACCGGTTTCGGATCACGAGCACCCTGTCATTGGCAAACACTACTATACCTGCGCTGACCTCATGCTTCTGAACCTCTCTGTCCAAGTTCGTCCACCTCTTTACGACTTACGCTGATTGCGGNNAGTCCGGCCTCACCACCATATACGAAATCCCTGGAAAGAGTCTCTTCCATGATGTAATCCTTGTGGAGCATACACGCTTCTTCTACTTCGCTGTCAGACCAGAACACTGTAACGATTCTGTCCTCAACATTGAAGTCAGCTTCCTTCCGCATTGTCTGGATCTTGTTTACCATCTCTCTGGCAAGACCCTCCATGACTAACTCACGAGACAAAGCCGTGCGAAGAGCGCAGGTTACCTCTCCCTCACTTTCAATGGCAAAGTCTTCCTGCTCCACAGTGTCAACAATCAGCTCCTCAGCGAGGACAGATACGGCCTCTTCCCCGCAAGGAATGTCAACACGTCCCTTATCTTCAAGCTCAGCCACTATGTCTCTGGGATTTAGGCCCTCCAGCCCGGCCACAATATGTCTCATAAGCTTGCCGTATTTCGGACCCAGGAGGTCAAACCTGGGTTTTACTCTATAGGCCACAAACTCGCTGACATCCTCTGCCACCCGGATGGATTTAACATTCAGTTCCTCTTTAATTATCGTCGCCAGCTCGCAAACAGCCTTTTGACCCCTGGGATCCTGAAGAACAGCCACCATTTCACTGAGAGGCTGCCTAATCTTGATGTTAACCTTGCTTCTGGCAGACCTGCCTAAGGTTACCAGTTTCCTTGCAACTGCCATGTTTTGCTCCAATTCAGGATCCATCAGATTCTGACTACAGACAGGGTACTTGCAAAGGTGGACGCTTTCAGGGGCTCCGTTTCTCCTTTCTCCTTCGAGATTCCTATATATCTCCTCTGATATAAAGGGAGTAAACGGGGCAAGCAACTTCGAGAGGCCTACAAGCATCTCGTGCAACGTAAGATATGCCGCAATTTTGTCCTGAGTCATCTCAGCGCCCCAGTAGCGGCGCCTTGATCGCCTTACGTACCAGTTGCTCAAGTCATCTGTAAATTCTTCTATAGCCCTGGCTGCAGGTGTAATGCTGTAGGCTTCAAGCTCAGTCTGCACGGTCTCTGCGAGCCTGTTGAACCGTGAGATAATCCACCTGTCAAGAATCCCTCTCTCTTCCACCGGTAGTTGATACGCACCGGGATCAAACCCGTCTACGTTCGCATAAAGAACATAGAAGGAATACACGTTCCATAAAGTCGACAAGAATCTCCGCTGCGATTCGCCTATCGCTTCAAGGTAAAAACGTGTCGGGTTCCAGGGAGGATTGACGGTATAGAGGTACCAACGAAATGCGTCAGCCCCGTATGTGTTGAACACTTCCCACGTGTCCACCACATTCCCCTTGCTCTTGCTCATTTTCATCCCTTCCGCGTCAAGTACATGCCCCAGCACGAGGACACTCTCAAACGGAGGCTTGTCGAAAAGCAGAGTTGAGATAACAAGCAAGGTGTAGAACCATCCACGGGTCTGATCTATAGCCTCACTGATGAAGTCCGCCGGGAAATTGCGCTTGAATTCATCATCGTTTTCCACAGGATAGTGCCACTGGGCAAATGGCATAGACCCTGAGTCAAACCACGCGTCTATAACCTCTTTGGTTCTTCCCATGGAGCCTCCGCACTTCGGGCAACGAAGACGTGCCTTGTCTATATAAGGCCTGTGGAGTTCCAGCTTTTCAGGAAGCTCAAATGCCATTTCCTTAAGCTCCTCAATACTCCCTACACAATGGGTTTCGCCACAATCATCACATATCCAGATAGGGAGAGGAGTGCCCCAGTAACGTTCTCTGCTGACTGCCCAATCAATGACGTTTTCCAGGAAGTTTCCCATGCGCCCATCTTTGATGTATTGCGGATACCAAGATACTGCGTTGTTGTTACGCAGCAAGGCGTCCTTTACGGCAGTAGTCTTAATAAACCACGAAGTCCGAGCGTAATAGAGAAGCGGAGTGTCACATCTCCAACAGAATGGATAGGTGTGAGCGTATTCCTGGCTTCTGTAAAGACTGCCGCGGGACTTGAGGTCTTCTATGATCAAAGGATCGGCTTCTTTGACAGGCATCCCTTTCCACTCCGTCACTTCCTCGGTGAACCTTCCTTCCTCGTCTACCAGTTGGATTACAGGCAGATCATGCTGCAAGGACGCATTCATGTCATCTTCGCCGAACGCAGGGGCCAAATGGACTATACCTGTGCCGTCTGAAAGAGTGACAAAGTCCTGGCTCACCACATACCAAGCTTTCTTACGTGGCACGGTATACCGGAACAAGGGCTCATACTCTGCTCCGACCAAAGATTCGCCTTTGAATTCATCTATGACCTCGTAGCCTTCATCATCAGGGATTGCAGAACTCAGAAGTTCCTTTGCCAGAATTAATTTGCTGCCTGTGCCGGTCAGTCCAATTTTCACGTAGATAGCGTCCGCATGTACTGCCAGGGCTACGTTAGACGGAAGAGTCCACGGAGTTGTGGTCCATACAAGAAACGCTGTATCATCTTCACCCTTTAGCGAGAATTTGACATAAACAGACGGGTCTTCAACCTCTTGATAGCCCTGGGCAACCTCATGACTTGACAAGGCTGTCCCACACCTTGGACAATACGGGACCACCTTATGCCCTTTATACAGGAGGCCTTTATCCCATATCTTTTTCAGAGCCCACCATACAGACTCAATGTAGTAGTCCTCATACGTCACGTAGGCGTTGTCCAAGTCAATCCAAAAACCTACGCGCTCTGTCATGCGTTCCCACTCTCTCTTGTAGCGGAATACGCTTTCCTTGCACTTCTCGATGAAATTCTCGACACCGTACTCCTCTATCTGAGGCTTCCCGCTTATGCCTAATTCCTTTTCTATCTCCAGTTCCACAGGAAGCCCATGAGTGTCCCATCCGCCTTTTCTCGGCACATGGTAGCCGCACATTGTCCGATGCCTGGGAATGAGATCCTTCATGACACGAGTAAGCACATGCCCTGGGTGGGGCATTGCATTTGCAGTCGGCGGGCCTTCATAGAATATAAATCTCGGNNTCCATATGAGGCATGTTCCTTCCTGGTTCGACTTTCCTGAACATGGCACATCCTCCTCAAACTACAGGACATTAACGTACAAAAATCTCCCGCCCCGAAATCGGGACGGGAGACTCAACTCTCGCGGTACCACCCAAATTGGCTGCCTCTGGCAACCCACTCATAGACACATTAAACCCAGCCTAAGCCATGCTACGTCCAAAATGCCATACCTCTGTATCGGGAGGGCCCGGCCACGTCTACTCTCGTCGTCCGGCACAAAGTACCGTCTCTGATTTCGCGTGGCTACTCCAGGGTGATTTTCGGCGCTCCTGAGCCCCGACTTACACCTCCCTCGGTTCGCTGAAACTCCGGGATGCAACCTACTCGTCCCTGTCATCGTCTCCATAGCATATCTAATTTACCACACTAATACGTATAGCATTCCCACTCGTGCATTCAGTTTAGCATAGCGCAAGAACCCGGTCAAGAAGAGGCCTACCCCTTTCTGAAAGGGGCTCTTTTAATAAACGGCAGTTTAGGAGTCTCATGGATTATGACCTCAGTCTTGCCTGGCATCAGCGGCTGCCTGCACTTCTCACATTCATTCGCCGAATCGGAATTTTGAGCCCCGCAATTTGGACATTGAATCATGGGAGATACCCCCTTCGACACATGAAATGTCTACACGAAACAGTATATGCCCAAGGAGTATCTCAAGACACACCAAGCCCTTGGCTAACACTCTGTTGCCTATGTTTATCCCACTAATTTACAATGTTTACCTGTACCATCGTAATGATTTTGGAGTCCTCGGAACTACCGGCGTAAGTCAGCATTTCAGATGCATCCAGCTTCACAAGGGTTCCGGACGCCAGATAGAAGGAGCCGGTAGAGACATAAGTGTAGTCTTGCAAGCCATCTTGTCCCTTACCGACAATTTCATATCCAATCTTATATGCAGTGGCAGTACCCAGGTCCTCTGTTCCCAGGAACCGGTAGGCACGTTTCTCCGGCGTCTTCCCGGCTGAAGTCATAGAGAAAAAGGCATCATTTACCGTCCACGTATCTCCTGGGCGAACAGGATGCTCAGGGAGAAGCGCCTGGGCCAGCCAGATAGTTTCCAAACGACGCCCGTCCCAAGGTTTGAGGCCTCGTACCTCAATAATTCGGCCGGTCTTGTCAACAGTCAAGTAGTAGTCCGAAGGATCCAGCTTCCTGATTTCCCCGCCTACAGGAGCGACGCTGCCTACACACACAACAGCCCGTAAGACCTTGCCGTTTGCGACAGCAGTCTCCTGTATCTTAAAATCTTCTCTATAGAGATTTGTCAGTCTCTGCCCCTCTGAGTATACAGTCTCACTTATCAAAACCTGATACGTATGGGTCTTATCTGATAGGGTATCAAACTCCAGAACTACCTCATCAGACGAATTCTCCGCCGAGACACTGCACATTAACATAGGCACATCTTGCAGAGCAACACACAGGATTAAGGATAAACCCACCAATAGCATAAATTTCATTCTTGATTGCGTATTATTTCGCCTCAATTTGGAGTTTTTCAAATACGTCACAAGATCCACGAATATGCCCCCTTTTAGCGGGTGGCCCCATCTATGTGCGGGATCCTCGTTCCGGTACCCATTATGCTTATACCGTTATGCTTATAGATTATACAGTACTTTCAGTCAAAGAGGTATTCCTGCTTATCATAGATGATGATAATAGAAGTATCAAGAAAAAGCCAGCGCCATGTGGAATGCCATGGCGCTGACGATTCCTTATCAATCACTTGCATGTAAGCGGGATTCGCGCTAACCGGCTTGCATGCATAAG